>SWCB01005503.1_pt1 | contig 12496 bp, 7 predicted proteins | sample 4692901 | NCBI WGS metagenome assembly SWCB01 (sample SAMN10267276, study PRJNA491770) | bioreactor metagenome | isolation source: DHS bioreactor inoculated with subseafloor sediment | place: Japan: off Shimokita Peninsula | collected 2006-08 | reverse complement strand
ATTCATGGTGCTTCGCTTTTTGGTAGTAAATGGACACATAAATTAAGCGTAGCAGTTGATGATAATTTTCATATCTTGATAGCGTGACATCAATGTTAATTGAAAGATTGTGTAAAAATAATTTGTATGACGTTTTATTGGTACTATACCCAAGCATCTTGAGGTGACTTGGATATAAAGAAGAGGCTTTTAAAATGGAACTTATTCAGCAGCTATCACTAGAATTTGCTCCTTTGATTGATAGATCATTCTCATTGGCGGAGTGCCCTCGCTGAGATGAGCCTTTAGGCTGTTTCGCTATGTGGCGTGATGAAGGTTTTATACTGGCAGCTAAGTCAGGAATATACCGTTTAGAGAGCTGGGAAAGTAACCGTGAACTTGTTGCTCCCCTTATTTCTGAGTATCCGCGTATGCGTTTTAATGACGGTAGAGCGGCACCTAGTGGGCATTTTGTTGCTGGTACTCGTAATGGTGCCAAGTTAGGCGATCAAGGGCAGTTCTATCAATTGATTGAAAATGGTCAGATAAACCCGATGCCAATGTACGCTTGGACATGCTGTTATTTAGCTATCCAGTAATCAATCAAGATAGACGAATGGCGATGTCAATTGGCGCCATTAGAACGAATCAGCGTCGAATCGAGCAAATCTAGCTTCTGTTATAGAGCAGTTAGTTATCTGCATTAGCTCAGCAAGCGTGATATTTGAATTCTGTATAACGAGTCTTTTTAATTTATCTTCTATTCGTTCTAGCTTGTCGTTGTATGTAGTGAGTCTTTCGTCAATTTTTCGTATTAGAAATTGCATGGCTTCAGGCTCAGAGAGTCGCAGCCTTTCAGACAGTTTTTTAAATGAATGTTCATCGCCAACTACTTGCCAATTTCTAGAACGCCGAATTCGTTTGATTTCACAACCACACTCAAGGGCAACGAGCTTTGCCTTCTTTGTGTTGTCTGAGCCGATTCGATGAATTAATGATGGTAGGTGAGTCGTTATAATTTTATCTGTCATCTGCCCAATATTGCATGTTATTCAGCGAAAAATCCAATAAATCCTTTGCTAAACCAGTGTTTAAATTCAAGGGCATATATAGCACCATGTTCTGTCATTTCGACATAATTAGTAGATGATAAAATAATCATAACACCATTCATATCGATAGGGTTTTCTAGTGACAGGCAATATAAAAAGCTGGAACGAAAAAATAAAAAAAGAGAGAAAAATCGAGTCGTACGAAAAAGGCTGCTCTTTAGTAAGAGCAGCAAAAAGCAGCTTGGTCAAAGCTGAAATAAAATCAGTGTGTAAGTGTTTTTTTATTAAATCGAGCGACCTACTTCATAACCATCCCAAATAGCGGTCATGATGGTACGTGCAGATTGGCTGTCGCCAATGTTATATATTTCATCGACATCCAGTTCATTGGCAAGCTGGCTAAATAATGAATCTTCGGCTTTATAGCCCATAGCTAGAATGACATGATCAACCTTGAGCTCATTGTTAGCTTCAGGCTCGGTAGCAGGACGAAGAGTAATACCGTTGTCTGTAATGGCTTTGAGGTATGTACTGGTTTGAAGATTGACTTTTTCAGCAACCAATAATTCTTTCAGCATTTGGTAGTTAGCAAAGCAAGTGCCATGTGGACCGCCAATGATATCGTCGCTTGCTTCAATTAAGGTAACTTGTTTTCCTCGTTGTGCCATCCATAACGCGGCTTCGGCACCGACAAGCCCTGCACCTATAACGGCGATGTGCTCACCAGTAATGAATTCTGGATTCATCAGCATTGTTTCAGCCATCATCACATGAGGTTTATTAAAACCAGTTAACCAGCTTGGTTGTGCTGGGCGAGAACCTGTGGCAAAAATGACACTGTCAGGTTGTTCTGCTTCAATGGTGGATTTTGTTGCCGCAGAATTGAATCGGACATCAACATACTTACGCGCCATTTCATCACTAAACCAATCAATTAATAAACGGTCATCGTGTTTAAAGGGAGGTTGGCTACCTGGAATTACATTACCCCCTAGTGCCGATGATTTTTCAAATAACACCACATCATGACCTCGGTCTGAAGCGATACGTGCCGCTTCCATACCTGCAACACCACCACCAATGACGACAATTTTTTTCTTCTGATAAGTCGCAGTGAGTTTGTACTCTTCTTCGCGCCCACAACTTGGGTTTACAGCACACGATATGTTACCCACTTCAGCCATGCGCCCCAAACAACCTAAGTGACACGACAAGCAAGGTCGAACTTCATTGAAGCGCCCTCGGCGGATTTTATTCACCACGTCAGGATCGGCAAGAAGCGGGCGCCCCATGGAAATACCATCAGCAATGCCTTCATTGATGGCATGACTGGCAAGCTCGGGATCTTCCATTCGCCCTGCCATAAGTACAGGAATATCAACTATCTCTGAGACTGCTTTACAGTAAGGTTGGTACATGCCCGGTTTGAAGTAATTAGGTGGGTGGTTCCAATACCAGGCATCGTAGGTACCAGCATCTACATTGAGGGCGTCATAGCCAGCTTCTTGTAGGTATTTAGCGGCTTTTAAGCCTTCTTCCATATCGCGTCCGACTTCTTGTGCTTGTTCTCCCGGTAAAATACCTTGGCCGAAATCTTTCATGTTGCCTTTGACGGAGTAGCGCAGTGATATCGGGAAGTCTTTGCCACAAATAGCTTTAATACCTTCAACAATTTCGACCGCAAAGCGGTAGCGGTTTTCAAAACTGCCCCCATATTGGTCTGTTCGTTTGTTGAAGAAGCTCATGGTGAATTGATCAAGCAGGTAGCCTTCGTGTACTGCGTGAATTTCAACGCCGTCGTACCCTGACTTTTGCGCGATGACGGCAGATTCAATGAACTTACCGATGAAGTATTGCACTTCTCCTGTAGTCAGCTCTCGGTGGATTTGTTCGGGGTTGAAGCGGTTTGGTGCTTCAGATGGCGCGATAGACTTTTCTTCTGGTGAAAAGCCCGGAATACATGAACGCCCCCAGCCTGCAGTCAGTTGAGCGAAAATTTTTGTGCCATAAGCATGCACTCGCTCGGTCATTTCTTTAGCACTGCGAATATAAGCGGTTGGGTGATAACTGGGGCAAGGCAAGGATGGCATTGGGAACTGCTCAAGTTCATTTTCTACCATTTGTACACCCGTAATGATCAGCCCGACACCACCCTTAGCACGGGCAATGTAATATTCAATACCACGTTGATTATATGCGCCATCATTGTCGACGCAGCCAAGCGTACCCATAGGGGCCATGGAGTAACGGTTTTTGAGGGTTAATGAGCCAATTTTCATTGGTTCGAATAACACTCTATGTGATTCATTCATCATAGCTTAACGCTCCAGTATTTTTATAGCAACGCTCAAAAGATGCTGCATTAACTGGCAATAATTAAAGCAATATTAGTGAAACTTAACTTGGCATTTTAGGACAAGAATGTGGCATTTACTGCCATTAGAAAGAGCTTTGATTTTGATCATCTAAAAGGGCTGTATGCTCCTTTTAATGTATTAATTATGCAGCGATAAAGATGAGTTAGAGTATTTCTTGGACAGGGTTTAGGCGATTGCTGGAATGAGAGGGACTGGTGCCAGTCCAGCGTTTAAAGGCTCGTGAAAAGGTGCTGAGATCAGAGAAACCGAGTTGAAAGGCAATTTCAGTCATATTAACACTAGGCTGATTTAATAATTGTAATGCTTTTTCTAGCTTATATTTTTCAAGTACACCACGGTAGCAAGTCCCAACCTCTGACAGGCGGCGATTCAGGGTACGAATACTGATTAGCATATTGGCCGCGACTTTATCACCCGAAAGATCAGCAAGAGTTGGCATATCATCAAGCGTTTTGTACACCTTTAATACGATGTCGCTATTTTCTAATTCAATAGTGTGCTGACGCAGTAAGGTTTGTGTTACGGGGTAAAGAACAGGATCGCTTGTTGCTAGCGGGTGAAAAAGATGCTGACGTTGTACGCATATTTTCCTGATAGGTGAACCTGTTGAAATATTGCAATGCATTAGCTTTTCGAATTCAAGTTTTTCGTTTTCTGGAAAGGGCCACTTTATTACTTTTACAGCAACATTAGGCAAGCTGTATTCAGTAGTTTGATGAATGATTTGCAAAATTGTTGATATATAGAGCGTTACGCCTACATAGGTTATATGGGATTCTTTATTGAGAGGCTCATGGTTAATGATCCAGAGTTCTGCATCACCTTGTGGGGTTTCATGAAAACGTAACCGAATAGGGGAGCCAATGGCGACACAGTACTTACTGGCATCTTTCAGAAGTTGTAATACATTCGGTGCCGTCCACAATGTTAATGAAAAGCAACCAAAAGTCAGAGGGTTCACTCGTTGGGCTGCATGTGCAGAAAAGAGTGGGTCGCCACTGTCTTGAAACATTTGGTGGTGGATCCGTCTGACTTCTCTAACGTCGATCTGAGAGCGGGAGGTATCGAGTTGACCGAAATAGTATTGGCTGTCTAACTGGTATTGTTGTGCGGTTTGCTTTAATAAATTTAGCCAGCCTTTATGAATAGACATTGAGGTGACTGGGGGAGGGTTTGTGCTACTCATTGATTCGACTCCCATAGGGCTGCTATCAGTACCGTGTGACATATTATCGTGAAACATTTCAGTGACGTCATTTTTCATCAAGCGTTTTGTGAGCTTGGCAGTGGTTTGGCTATATAGGTAAATTATTTGTATCGATAATAGAATAGTCGACGCAAAAATAGCCGCTGATGATAACCAACGGCTCGCTGTAATTGTTATTGCAGCTAGTCGAGGTTATCGAGCAGAAGTAATGACTTGCTGGGTAATGTTACCTGCAAGTTTTGGATCATCCATCTTGAAGCGAATGTCTTTGCCTGATTTTAAAATATCGTAGAAATTAAATTTTACATTGGTCCAAGTATCGCCCCATAGGTATTCCCATACAGCCTCACCAGTATCAAGATTTTGGGTTAACGACCACTCTGTGGCATAACCAGCCATTACGCCGTTAACCTCGCGGTTTGCAGCATCGTGTGGGATACGGAAAGCGGTTGTGGCAAGTTTCATCATCCCGTTAACCGATGAGCTAGGCTGTGTTAGCTGCTCACTAAAGTAAGAGGCGTGAAGGAAGCGGTCTCTTGGATTCGTGTTACCGGTGGAACCGAAGTCTGCTTCACTCCATGTTTTACTGATTTTTCCAGAGGCGGTACTCCACGCATCAAGGTGGGTTTGTTGGCTTGGTTGATTGGTCATTACCATTGCATCGTCACCACGATAGATTGATATACCATCTTCATCATGCTCAATCACCAAGCGATCTCCGCTTTTATCGGTTAGCGACCAGTGGAAAGTGGGAGCATTGGGAATTAAAGGGTGAGAGGCTAATTCTGTTTTAATGGTTGCGATGTTCTGAACAACCTCTTCAACAGTGGCATAATTGGCAATTAAGTATTCACCGAAGGCTAACTGTGAAATAGTTTTACTGCCAGTGTCTTTCATTGTCATTGGCGCGTAATACAGAGTATTGACCTGCATCCCTTCACTATTAACACCGTCGTGAACCAATCCGCCGTAGGCCAGAATAGCCAGAATATTATATTGGGTTTTATAGGTAGCACCCTGACCTTCGACACCGTGGGTGAAGCGCACTGTTCCTGCTTTAATCGTCCCTAATATTGGAGAGGTTGCTTCTACCCAATCATTGGTGCGCGTTGTTAATGTACCGAAATCGGTATTCCATGCAATTGAGGTACAGGCATGTGATGCGGTAGTGAAAGTTGCCGCAGCAATAGCGGTCGCAATAAGGATTCTTTTCATCGCAAAATATTCCATAAAGGTAATTAAATTAAGCGATTAAGAGATTTATTTTTTTGTAAATAGATTTATATCCACTTCACTATTTACTTGTTTTTATATTAACCATTTATTTATAGGCATTTTTGACCAAGATCGGCCTTTTAATCTAATGACCTAACGCATCAAATCATTGGCTTAAAATGCAAAGTGAATTTTTGAAGTAAATGTTTTGGATATTTTTTTTCGACTGTTCTCACTGTTGTACGACTTGTCCTATATTTGTGAGCCGAGTCAAGCTTATGAGGGCTGACGCATCAAGTCATACCCTTGTCCTAAAATGCCAAGTTTAGTGTTACTCCTCGGAATATATTGAGGGCACAGAAAAGGAATAACTTCTGAAACCTACACCAGTAATTTATTTACTCCCTAATAATAAAAAAGGATTTATTTAACGTTCAGGGAGCTAGTAATAAATTTCTATATATCAGAGAGGTCGCTATGACACTTTGGAAAAATAACTATGAAAGTAAATTAATATCTTTGGCTGATGCCGCAAGTGAAATTGATTCTGGCGATAAGATTTGGGCTGGTGGTTATTTATCTGTGCCTGTTTTATTTCTTAAAGAATTAGAAAAAACAGCAATGATGTTAAAAGGAACGGAATTATATTCCGGCCTACTGACTTATCCGTATGAATTTCTTAAGCCAGAATACCGTGGTCACTTAACTTACCGCAGTTTATTTATGGGGCCATTGGAGAAAAAGTTTCAACATAAAGGGAATGTTGAAATTATTCCTTATCACTTATCCAATGTCGGCCAAGTATTGGATGCTGTTGGCTGCAATGTCATGGTTGTTGAAGTAACACCACCTAATAAAGACGGTTTTGTCAGTATGGGAGCTTGTGGTGGCATGGGTAATAAGCATTTATTACCCAATGTTGACCTTGTTATTGGTGTGGTCAACGAGTCACAACCATTTATTGGCAATCCAGAAAACTTATTGCACATAGATGATGTTACTTTTTTTGCTGAAGGGCATCATCCAATTGCAGGGCCAAAACCTGTTGAGCCATCGGATTTAGAAATATCTATTGCTGAGCATGTTTTACCCTACATTCACGATGGCGCAACGATTCAGATTGGTATTGGTACAATTTCCAATGCGCTCGGAATGGGCTTAAAAAGCCGTAAGAATTTAGGTATCCATACTGAAATGTTTACTGAATCCATGATGGAATTGTGTAAATCGGGGGCAATTTCAGGGGCTGAAAAGAACTACAAGCCAAATAAAATTGTGGCAGCCTTTGCCGCGGGTTCTCAAGAGTTGCTCGACTATATCGATAATAACCCTAACATTGAAATTGGTAATGTAGTGGTGGTAAACCACCCGAATGAAATTGCTAAAAATGATAATTTTGTTTCGATTAATACCTGCATCATGACAGATCTTACTGGTCAGATAGCTTCGGAAGGGGTTGGTCACACGCAAATTTCAGGTACTGGTGGTCAGGTAGATTTCGTTCGAGGGGCAACGTTCTCTAAAGGTGGTCTATCGATTATTGCTTTGTCTTCGACCTATAAAGGTCCGAACGGTGTGGAATCGACTATTCGTACGGCGCTGCCTGAAGGTACACCTGTAACGACGTTACGTAATGATGTACATCTCATTGCGACGGAATACGGTATTGTTGATTTACGTGGCTTAACAACTACACAGCGAACAGAAGCGCTAATCAATATTGCTCACCCTGATTTCCGTAATGCGCTACGTGATGAAGCCATTGCTAACGGTTTGTGTAAGTAACCTGACAATCTAATAAGGATTTAAATATGTACCAAGGTCAATATTTTCAGGTTGCCGAGCGCGGCCAGTTTGCTGAGCTGATTTTTGATGCCAAGAACGATGGGGTTAATACCCTACGCAAAGAAGCGATAGAAGACCTTCAGGCAAGCATTGCATCTATTAAGAATTCAAAAACACGTGGGTTGATCATCCGCTCTGGCAAGGCGTTGTTTAGTGCTGGCGCAGATGTAAAAGCGTTCCGAGAGTTGTTTAAAGAGGGTGAGAATGCAGTTATTGAGTACCTTGAGTGGGTACACGGTATCTATAATAGCCTTGAAGATCTTTCAATGCCTAAAGTCGCCATCATCAATGGTGTTGCTGCTGGTGGCGGTGTTGAACTGTCTCTTTTAGCTGAATATCGCCTTGCAACTGTAGATGCAAAAATCAGCCTGCCAGAAGTGAAGCTAGGCATCATGCCGGGCTGGGGAGGAATGACTCGTCTTCCTCGTATTACGGGTGTTGATACTGCGTTGCAATGGTTAACAACAGGCAAAAATTTCCGTGCAGATAAAGCATTAGAGCACCATGTGGTTGATGGTGTTATATCGAAAGATGCAGATCCCATTACTCAAGCAGAAGCACTGCTTCAATCATGTCTTGATGGGGATATTGATTGGCGTCAACGTCAAAAAGAGAAACAAGCACCGTTAAGACTGAGTGACTATGAACTTGCAATGTCTATCAATGTCGCCCGTGGCATGGTTGCGAAGGTTGCAGGTAAGCATTACCCTGCGCCAGCCATTATGCTAGAGACCATTGAAAAGGCTGCTAAGTTAAGCCGAGACGACGCGTTAGCTATCGAACGACGCGGTATTGCTAAGTGTGTGGATACTGGTGTTGCAGATGCTTTGGTTTCTGTTTTCTTAAGTGATATGGCAGTAAAAGCCAAAACGAAATCCATTATCAAAGGGGCAGATCCCGTCGCTGAAATTGGTGTTATTGGTGCTGGTATCATGGGCGGTGGTATTGCCTATGTGACAGCAGCTAAAGGCGCTGATGTGGTAATGAAAGACATCAATAAAGCGGGCTTAGCATTAGGCTTGACCGAAGCAAACAAATTGCTAGCGACGCAAGTTGAACGTGGACGTAAAAAGCCACTGGCAATGGGCGAGACGCTAAACCGTATTCAATCTACGCTGCACAACCAACCACTAGTATCGAATGACCTTATCATTGAAGCGGTTGTAGAGAACCCGAAAATTAAAGAATCGGTATTAGCTGAGCTAGAGCAAGTCGCCCCTAATGCGATACTTGCTTCGAATACCTCGACACTGATGATCAGCGGTTTAGCGCAGGCATTGAAAAAGCCTGAGAGTTTCTGTGGTATCCACTTCTTCAACCCAGTTCATAAAATGCCATTGGTTGAAGTGGTTCGCGGTGAGCTAACAAGTGACAAGACGATTACTCAAGCTGTTAAATATGTAAGCCAATTAGGTAAAACACCGATTGTGGTGAACGACTGTGCCGGCTTCTTGGTTAACCGCTGCCTAACGCCGTACTTCCATGCTTTCAATCAGCTAGTGGTTGATGGTGGTGATATGCCAACTATCGATAAAGTGATGAGTAAAGGCTTTGGCTGGCCGATGGGCCCCGCATACTTACTGGACGTAATTGGTCTTGATATTGCCGCACACTGTATTGATGTGATGGATTTAGCCTTCCCTGAACGAATGAGAAAGCCTGAAAAGAATGTGATTCAAGCGTTTGTTGATCAACAGCAATATGGTCAGAAAAACGGTTTGGGTTTCTATGCACACCAGCTTGATCGTAAAGGGCGTCTACAGCCTTCAGCAAGCGCAGATGCCGCTCAATTGATTGCCTCGAAGCGTGAAGCGGTTAAAAACTTTGATCATGACACCATTACGATGCGCATGATGCTACCAATGATGTTTGAGGCAATTCGTTGTCTTGATGAAGGCGTGGTCGCTTCCCCTGCTGAAGCGGATATCGCAATGATTTACGGTACAGGTTTCCCTCCTTTCCGTGGTGGCTTGTTCTACTATATGGATCAACTTGGTCTTGATAAGTTGCTAGAGATTGCCGAGCAATACAAGCATCTTGGCGCACTTTACGAAGCACCGAAAGGCTTGCTTGACCGAGTACAGAATAACCAGAAGTTTTACGCGTAATTTAGGGGTAACTAAAATGAAAAATGTCGTAATCGTTGATGTAATCCGTACCCCTATGGGGCGTTCAAAAAATGGTGTATTCCGCCATACTCGTGCTGATGATTTATCTGCACATTTGATGAAGGCAATGTTCCAACGTCAACCGAATGTAAAGCCTTCAATGGTCGATGATGTCATTTGGGGTTGTGTTCAACAAACTGAAGAACAAGGCGTTAATCTAGCCCGTAACGCAGCGTTACTTGCAGGTCTTCCCGTTGAAGTGCCAGCAACCACAGTGAACCGTTTATGTGGTTCTTCAATGGATGCACTTCACATTGCCGCTCGCGCTATCAAAGCCGATGATGCCGATATTGTGTTAGTGGGCGGTGTTGAGCACATGGGTCATATACCAATGACGAAAGGGCTTAACTTTAATCCAGCTAACGATAAGAAAATGGCTCAGGCATCAGCAATGATGGGGCTAACCGCTGAAGCACTTGGCAAAATGCATAAGGTTAGCCGTGCTGATCAAGATGCGCTAGGTGCGCGTTCTCATCGCTTGGCTCAGAAAGCAACAGATGAAGGCCGCTTCGAGAACGAAATCATCCCAATCATGGGGCATGATGAAAACGGTTGCCCTGTGTTAGTTAAGCATGATGAAGTTATTCGACCTGAAACAACGGAAGAATCACTGGGTAAACTGCGCCCGGTGTTTGATCCCGTTAATGGGACTGTAACGGCGGGCACATCGTCAGCGCTGTCTGATGGCGCGTCATGTATATTGGTGATGAGCGAAGAAAAGGCCAAAGAGCTAGGTGTGATTCCTCGTGCTCGTATTCTTGCAGGAACAACAGCAGGCGTACCTGCAGCAATTATGGGTTATGGTCCTGTACCAGCAACGAAAAAAGCCTTAGCCAAAGCTGACCTTACTATGGCTGACATTGATTTTGCCGAGGTGAATGAAGCATTTGCAGCTCAAGCTATTCCATGTTTGCGTGAATTAGACTTGTGGGAAAACCGTGAAGAGAAAGTAAACCTGCATGGTGGTGCTATTTCGCTTGGCCATCCGTTGGGTTGTTCAGGTGCACGTATTGTCGGCACCTTGCTTAATGTTATGGAACAGCGCGATGGCCGTTATGGTCTCGCCACTATGTGTATTGGTATGGGACAAGGGATAGCGACTATTATCGAGAGAATCGACGCTTAATAGATAATGTGAAGATGTAAATAGATCGTTTGTTTTTCTTATATGGGGCTCTATGAGCCCCTTTTTTTATTTGAAACTTGAGCGGTACATCATAAACCAGACATTAATCGTTCTGGCTAGGATTTTGAGGTTGATTACATTTTCGCAAATTTATAAGTGCGGTACCCGCCAATTAGATTTCGCGCCTTAAAGCCATTGTTGACTAGCTGGCGATAAGCTACGTTACCGCGTAACCCAACCTGACAGTAAATAACGATTTCTTTATCTTTTGGTAGTTCGTGCATGCGCTGACGAAGTTCATCGACAGGAATATTGAGTGTGCCTTCAATGTAGCCACCGTTCTCTAATTCCAAAGGATTACGTACATCAAGCAGCACTTGGCCATCCGTTAGGTTGTCTATCTCATCAAAGTGGATCGGTGTTGCGTCACCCTTGATGATGTTATTGGCAACAAAGGCAGCTTGGTTGATAACATCTTTTGCGCTGCCATAGGGGGGCGCATAAGTCAGCTCTAAGTGTTGAAGTTGTTCAACCGTCATACCTGCACGCTGCGCAACGGCCATGATATCAATACGTTTATCGACACCATCTTTACCTGCTGCTTGCGCACCGAAAATCTTGCCTGATTTAGGGTCAAACAACATCTTGAACGAAACAATTTCTGCACCAGGGTAATAGCTGGCGTGGCTCGCGGTATGTACGTAGACTTTTTCATAATCAACGCCATCACGTTTAAGCTGCTTCTCGTTCTTACCTGTAGCTGCGATAGCTAAATCGAAAATCTTACAAATCGCCGTGCCTTGTGTGCCTTGGTATGTTTCGTTACGACCAAGCATATTATCTGCCGCCATGCGTCCTTGGCGGTTCGCAGGGCCAGCAAGTGGCACTAAGGCTTGATTGCCCGTAACGAAGTCGGCTTCTTCAATTGCATCGCCCACCGCATAGATTGCTGGATCGCTGGTCTGCATGCCTTGCGTTGTCCAAATGCCACCTAACTCACCAATTTTAAGCCCAGCCTCAGAAGCAAGTGTCGTTTCAGGACGAACGCCAATCGCCATAATAAGAAGATCAGTTTCTAGAGATTCACTGTTGCTGAGCGATAAGTTCAAATGCCCATTAATGTGTTGATGCTCGGTGCTTTCACCAGACTCAAAACTGGCAATGTGCGTCTCTGGTATATATTCAACGTCAGATAGGGCAACACCAAGGCGCAGATCAATGCCGTGATCGCGAATTTCGGCATGCGCAAAGCCAGCCATTTCTTTATCAACAGGCGTCATTACTTGGTCGGCAAGTTCTAGCAATGTGGTTTTAATGCCACGTTGGTGGAACGCTTCCATCATTTCAAGACCGATGAACCCACCACCTACAACTGTTGCGTGTTCGACATTGTTGGCTTCAATCGTCTGAAGGATGCGATCCATATCAGGAATATTACGCAGAGAATGCGTTAACGGATTTTTCACGCCAGGAATAGGTGGAACGATAGGGCCAGCACCAGGGCTTAGCAATAAAAAATCGTAACG
>SWCB01005016.1_pt1 | contig 12562 bp, 15 predicted proteins | sample 4692901 | NCBI WGS metagenome assembly SWCB01 (sample SAMN10267276, study PRJNA491770) | bioreactor metagenome | isolation source: DHS bioreactor inoculated with subseafloor sediment | place: Japan: off Shimokita Peninsula | collected 2006-08 | reverse complement strand
AAGGTATGTTTCTTGTAATACTATTGTTTTCTGATCAGGAGTAAATAGTATATCAACCTCATGTTGACTCAAATTAAATTCACTATAGAACAATTGTTGCAATGATGTAAAGTCCAGACATTCAAAATCATTGTACCTGTACAACCATATTAAAAAACTACCCAAAGGACATTTTTTATCATACTCCGTTCTAATTATGCTTTCTACATTTCTTTTAAATTTATAATGTTTTTCACCATTTCTGACACTCAGATCAAGAATATGATCAGAAATTGTATTATCAATTGTGTCTTTTAATCTGCCATAAAGTTTATTAAAATTAGTGGCTTTGTTAAAAAAATATTTTTCATTATCATCTGAATTTTCAACTATTCTTGAAAATGATGAAAAGAATAAACAACCTCTCTTCAAGGCAGATTCAGATGGATCAAACATTCCACCAAGAGCAAATAAAGTCTGAGTAATCATTTCTCTAGTCTCAGAGCTAATGATACTCATGGACAATGGTTTTGATTTATTAAAACCAATTTTTTTTAGTATAAGATAATAGGAAAGTAGGTCTTTATTTCTGTTACCTACAAAATTGAAGTCACGTAAAACTGATATGCTTTCAAGAATGAGAGGAGATTGAATATACAATTGTTTTAACCATAATTAATATTGTAAGATAATCAATTTTAAGAATAATTGTCAATAATTGATGATTTAATATTATATATATATATAATTAATAGAAAGTTAAATGTAATATTTGTGTGTGTAGAATTAATTGCTTTTCCCCAAGTTTATCAAAAATGAATGAAATTTTTACCCCCCCATTTGTCAAGCTTTATTCTTTTCTAAATCTTCAAAGATTTTCTATTTATTTATCTATATTTAATTCCCAAAATTATAAGAAGTTATTTTCAACAAAACAATTATTTTTGTCAAAATTGAATTCAAAATACATATGAATAAAAATAAAATTGGCGATCTCAAATTAAATGAGATTTATTGTATGGATTGTACCGAAGGTATGAAAAAGTTGCCTGATAACTCCATAGATCTAGTTGTAACCTCCCCACCTTATGATAATTTGAGAAATTATAATGGATATAAGTTTCATTTAGAGCAAATTGCAGAACAATTATTTAGAATTATTAAAAAGGGTGGAATAGTAGTCTGGGTTGTTGGAGATAAAATAAAAAATGGGAATAAATCATTAACCAGTTTTAAACAAGCTATCCACTTTCAAAATATTGGTTTTAATGTCCATGATGTAATGATTTATAGAAAAAAGAACACACCATTTATGAGATCAAATGCCTACACCAATTGTTTTGAATTTATGTATGTTTTTGCAAAGGGGAAACCAAATACATTTAATCCCTTAAAAACTAAAACCATTAGAAATGGTAGAGAGAAACTTGCAGTAAATAAAGGCCCAGATGGTGTGAATAAAAAGGTTTGGGGAGAGCTCAAAAAGGAAAAAACATTAACTAATATTTGGGATTATGCTGTAGGATTGCATGGGTCTACAAGTGATAAAATTGCTTTTAAGCATACAGCAATATTTCCTGAGAAACTAGCAGTAGATCATATTTTGTCTTGGACAAATGAAGGAGACATAGTCTTTGACCCTATGTGTGGTTCTGGGACAACATGTAAAATGGCTGCAGTTAATAATAGAGCATTTATCGGAATGGATATTTCAGAGGAATATTGTAATATCACTAAAGAAAGATTAAAGATTGCTAATAGCCAACAAAATTTATTTTAATTTATCTGAGAATATTTTTTTAAATATTCAATGGCCTTTTCCAGTAATTTGATATCATCTTTAAATCTTCCTATTCCAGTATTACAACTGTCACAAATCCATTCTCTAGCTTTTCCTGTTTTGTGATCATGGTCCATCACCAACTTACCTGTAACATCTACTATAGATGTTTTATTACAAATAGGACATTCAAAAATATATTTAGGCTTGATTGCTGCTAGTCTTTTCTTTTCTGAAATAGGAAATTTATCACCATCAATTTGCTTTCTGCATTCTCTACAACTAGGTCTTGTGGTTTTTCTACCTTTAGCATCTGTTTGATTAATTCCAAAATCCTCAAAATCTTTTTTAAGTATATAACATATATTACATATTTTAAAAGGATATGGTTTGCCTGTTTTGGTAACATCCAGAAAATTAACATCATTAATTGATGTAATAACTAATTTCTTTTTTTGAATAAAAAAAACAACAATTTTTTCATTTGAAATTTCTTTAACAATACCAACTGATCTCTCTACAATGTCACCAATCTGGTTCATGGCTACAACAAAATCATTTTTTCTTATTTTAGTCATGTACACCTAAAATATTTGTTGATCAATATTCTCTTTACAAGATAGCAAATACTTATTAAATGTTCAATGACTTATGTTTCAATACCACATATCTTAATTATTAATAATTTGAAAAATTACATTCAATTATGAATAAGTAAGTTGATAATTTACTAAAATGAGACTCTGGAATATTTTGAAACACTTGTATGTTATAGAAGTGACCACTTGACAAGTAGTGGATGTACAGAATTGATATTTTAGATTCCCCCTCCCCTCAACAATATCATTTAAGTTGTTTTAAAGCTAACTAAGTATTCCATTCACTCTTGCTTTCTCAATTATATAACTAACAATTGCTGAACAAGTAACAAGCATATATTGAGCTTCAGCATAACCAACATCAGTTGTTTCATCAATAAGAGGATGTCTTATTCCATTCTTCCCACTTGTATATCCATACAATTTTTCAAATGCTGATTTCAAAGCTGGATTCAATTTAATTAGGGCAGCTGATATACCACCACTACTCACACCTGTTAACTCCTTCATTAATCCTTCAACAGCTGATATAGATTCTTTAATTGAATTGGCATAATCAGGTGTTGGTTTTTTCCCTAGTAACTCAAGTGCTTTAATTATATGTTGTCTTACACCTGTAAATTGGTCTGAGCTAAACTAGAAAAATAATGACTTAATTATATCATAAATTACTGACACTATTAGAGGACCAATAATTAATAAAAACCAAAACGAAAGTTTTTTTCTTCTTTTCTTTTCAAGTTTGGAATGTTCAGGACCAAAATCAAATTCAATTAATGGCCATAATTTTAATATTTGCCTACTGATTGGAAGAGCAAAAGTGAGTGTGCCAACAATAAAATAAGTAATACAAAGATGAATATAGTAATTAATGAAAGATGAAGATAAATTTGGCCAAAGTGCACTAAAATTCACTCCAAAAATTGCTTTATCATATGTAGTGCCAAGTATGAATAAAATACTCTTTACTACAGTAAAACCAACACTAATTGCAATAATAATATAAAATAACCAAGGATGTCTTATTATAAAATTATCTCTTGGTTCAGCTGAATTAATTTTTTCTATAATTTCAGAAAATGTCCCATTTACCCAATTTCTATCATCCCCAGAGATTATACAATTATCATATTCATTTCCAGAATGACTTAGCTGAAGTTTTATTGACTTTTGCAATTTGTAATTACTATAACTGAATTCAATTGATTTTGTTTTTTTAATATCAAGAATATCTTCATCTTTTAGAAGTGCAATTGATCCACTTTCATATGTAGTATTGTCAGTACAATTAATTCTATAATTTATTTGCCGTGCTATATGGTCAGTTGAAATGTCATCAACATCATCATTGGAATAGTTCCTCTCAACCAGTTCAGCTAATTTAATTATATCATTTTTTTTAAAAACTCGGCCATCAATTTTTTTTCTAATTGTCTCTTTCATGAAATCTCCATCAAAAAAATTGCAGTATCAATTCAAGCAATATAAATTTACAATTTATTTAGATTTTAATCCTATTTATGTGTGTGTTTAATTGCACTATTTAGCTTTATTCTTAATTCATCATCATTGTAATTTTTACATAGCCACTTTTTAATATTACGTTTTCTTTTTATAGCTGCTTCCTTATCCAGCATTCTTTTGCCATCTTGTTAGGTAAATTCAACTGGTATCACTTTCTGTCAATATAGTTATCAATAACTGATGCAACTGTATTTGTTTCCCTTGCTACTTCAACACTTGTTGCATAAATAATAACTCTTTTTTTTTGAATTTTTCTGAGTCATTTTTTCTCCTATTTTATTTATTCCCTATAACTTTAAGGGTTTATTAAACCGTTTAATATCTTTTGTTCACCCAGCTCCTATTGCTCCCATTCATGTTAGTTTGAATAATAGTTCCTCATTTAGTTTGAAAATTTGTCAAAATAAATCACTTTATAAGAAGTCTAACTTTCTGTGTGTGTCAAGTGTGTACAGCATAAATTGTAACTTAATTGCCAAATTTGGCTATACTCAACTGGTAATTTGGTGTTAACCACAATCCAACTGATGCCACTCTTTAGAGTACCAACTGGTCAAATGAGTTAGTATATATAATAAGTAGAATTTGTTACCTTTTTAGGGTACTTCAACACCATTTTCATCATCTTCATCAAATCATTTCCAAGTGTTATAATTATAATATTATCATTCCAAGTGGTTATAAAGGAGAAGTGGTTATATTGAAACATTCCGGCTGGTAATAGAGCAGAGACAGGAATATTGAAACATTCCAAGTGGTAAAAACAACTGTGCGACAACACAATTGGTGCATCATGTGGCCAACATTTCTGTCCACTCCAATTGGCTGAATCACTATTAAGAAACAGTTGTATTCAATGTATTCTTCCTATAGCCCTCTATCCTTGATATTGCCTTTAAAAACTTACTTTTCACATTTATTTTCCTTTCTAATTCTGCTTTTAGATCATGTTCACCACCTACCCTGACAGCTGTACTTTTTATCAACTGATTATTCAATTTATAATACTGTGATTTACTGATTATTTTATTCTTATAATCAGCTTTTATTCTAATCTTTATTGATATTAACAAATCTGGGTACAGTTGGAATACAAGTGGCATTATAAAGTCCTCATACAACTGTGTCTTATTACTAACAGTTGGCACAACTGGTAAATTTCCTTTGTGGAGTGGGATAAATGAAAGTTTATTGAACTTTGACTGGTAGTTCTTTATTACTCTAAGAAAAATATTCCTTTTTAATAGGGGGTTGAGCAATAATTTTGACTCATATCCCAACACTCTTTTTTGCTTTGTATTTCTCTAACAGTCATTATAAATAAATTCCACTCTTAACAAGTGTGGCTTGGACTGGTATTTAATTCTTTCAATGTCATCAACTGATACTTCTGTAAATTGATCATCATCATCCAACTGATTTACTGCTTCACACAAAAATATTTATAATCAATCACTTAATTAGAAATCAAATTTTTTGTGTGTGTTAACTGTGATCAGAATCCTTTCTCAAATCAACTGAAACTTTCATTAATTCTATAGCCTATTTACAAAAGGGTATACAACAATTGATTGAGTTGTTTAGAGTTTTCTGAAAAAAGTGACTCTTACTATAACAAGTAGAATAAAGTCCCCTAAATAGGGGACTCAGTATCACTATTTACATCATTTAATCACTTCATCACTTACAATAAGAATAATCAAATAACTGAATTACAAATGAGATTATAAGTTTAATTTTAAGAGTGTAATTATTGAATGTAGGTGGGTAAATGGTGTGGTTACAAATATGATAGAATACAGTTGTGAGTGAGGATAAAATTGCTGCTCTCATATTTACTCATTATTATACTTCAATACTTATTTCCCATTCTAATTTTTCATCAATCAATCACTTCATCCTTTACCTGAATATTGTATTAAAAAACAAAGCCACTGATGTATAACTGAGATTACAAGTAATAGTGAGTGAATATGATGGCATATTACAAGTGTTGCAACATATCTGCCATTCCTCCTTATATAACATTATCATTCAGCACTAAATCTTTCTCAAACTAATATTTCTCCTTTAACAGTTGAATTCACTTTATTTTTTCTCTTATCTGATAAATCTGAATGATATTTATAATAGCCATATTCATTAGTTCTTAACATTGTATTTAAAAACATACACTTCAATATTATTCTCTTCTCCAATTCATTTTTAATATCATGCCTGTTTCCTAAAATTACAACTGTAGCTTTTTTCAACTGGTTTTTAAGATTATAATATTGTTTTTTCCCAATTATTTTATTTCTGTACTCTTCCTTGATTTTACTATTGATTGCTTTTAATAAATCTGGATGTAACTGATATAGTAGTGGTGCAATAAATTCTTCATACAACTGTGTTTTATTCTTAATCACTGGCACAACTGGTAATTCACCTTCATGAATAGGAACAAAATCAATTTTGTTGAATTCTGACTGGAATCCCTCAATCAGCTGTATAAAAGTTTTTTTCTTTAACAGGTGACTTACCAACAACCTTCTCTTATATCCCAGTAGTCTTTTCAACTTATGATTATTCCAACAATTGTCATAAATAAATTCAATTCTTAACAGGTGTGGTTTAGTGTGATATTTCTTTTTCTCAGTATCATCAACTGTTATTTCTCCAAATTCATCCTCCTCCTCATCCAACTGATATACTGCCTCACACATATTCATCTTTCTAATATATAGTTTTCTATCATTTTCCTTAATTTCTTCTAATTTATCATACATTAATAATTTGTTTATACCACTTCCTACCAAAATAGATGGGTTATTACCTGTCTCAACAATAGAAAGTTGCTTAGAGCTGGTACTATATTGTTTATTCACAACTCTTTTAATATACTCTGAGGGAGAATATTCAGTTCTTATGACCACAGAGATATCAAGCCTCCCAACTGATGCATCCTCAAGTGATATTCCAAGTGTATCACTCAGCTTACTTATAGCATTCTTAAAGTCATAAAAATTCATAGCTTTTAAATTGTTTCCAAAGTAGTATTTTGATATACTGCCTTTCATTGAAACTTTACTAAACTCATCTTTAGTTCTTATATCAACCAACATACTTTCTAATTTTCCTCTAATTACTTTATCCCCAAGATCAGTTGTGTAAATATCCTTTACATCAAGACAAGAAAGATTAATTAGTTCAGTTGTTTCAAGTTGAATTTTAATTGTGTCAATCATTTTTGCTCCTCCAATTTTATTATTTAACAGTTGTTCATATTGCAATGTAACATCAATAGTTAATTTGGCCATAGGAGGAGTGGTGAAATTGTTCTTTTTAGGAATGTACTATTTGATGAATAAGACCTTTATTATTTTGATATAATTGAATTATATGCTAAATTATATAATTACAGGTATAAATGGATAAAGACATCTTATTTAAATAATTATGTGTAATAAATGGTGAGGGTTTTCATGGGCATTTTCTCAAAATTAATAGGCAAGGCAATTGGAAAGTCAATGGAAGGAAGTCTTAAGAAAAGTAGAGAAGCTTTTATAAATAATGATCCAGAATTAAAAAAATCTATGGAAAATGTAAAAAAAAATGTTGAAGCAATAAATAAAAGAAGCAATGAACTAATTGAGAAAAATCCAGAATTTGCTGATATACTGAAAAAAATATATAAAGATTAAGCAGCATTTTTCTTCTACCCCAAAAATTGTATGATAATATTATAAATGTAATAGAGGGATCTTAAAATGAACAAATTTTCATCAGCTGTGTTAAAGGAATTAGGAAACTATGTTTACATTTACTCTGATCCTAGTAACAATGAAATATTCTATGTTGGTAAAGGAAAGGGCAATAGAGTTTTCTCACATTTGAATGAGCAAAGTGATAATCCAAAAGTAAAAAAAATTAAAAATCTGAAAAAAGAAGGATTAGAACCCAAAATTGAAATTTTAATTCATGGATTAAGTGATGAACAAACTTCCCTGAAGGTTGAAGCTGCTATAATTGATTTAATTGGGAAAGATAATTTAACAAATAGAATGAGTGGATATGAAAGTTCAACATATGGAAGAATGTCAGTTGAACAAATTAAATCAACTTATGAAAGAGAAAAAGTTTCAATTGAAGATAATGTTATTTTAATTAGAGTTAGTCAATTTTTCAAATACTCAATGCCTGATATTGAATTATATGATTACACAAGAGGGCAATGGAAATTGAGTCTAAGTAGAGCTAAAACAGCTAAGTTTGCTTTTTGTGTTTATGGAGGGATAGTACAGGAAGTTTATCAAATTTATGAATGGTTTGAAGGAGGAAAAACTCTGAATACAAGGCATGAAAATGAATGTCTTCATGGGAAGTATGAATTTATTGGTGATAAAGCTGAAGAAGGCATTAGGAATAAATACAAATATAAATCTGTTGAGCACTATTTTAAACCAGGGAATTCAAATCCTATAATGTATATTAATTGTTGAGATGATATCCAGAAAAGCTTTAATAAATTATTGAAATTATGTGTGTGTAATTGAGAAGGGTAATGAGTTGAGTAAATATAATTTTATCATATTTTATTCCACCCCCCCACATCATCAACTATCAATCCCATTTATGAGTATGTTTGATTGCGCTATCTAATCTAGTCCTTAATTCATCATCTGAATAATTCTTGCCTGACCATTTTTTTATATACTTCATTCTCTTGATTGATGATTCCTGGTCAAGTATTTTAATGCCTTCTGAGTCAGTAAATTTAACTGGTAACAATTTTCTTTCTATATAGTCATCTATTACTGATGTAATTGTGTTTGATTTCCAAGCCACCATGCTGCGTGTTGCAATAATAAATTCTCTTTTAAGTGGAATTTTCTTTTTTGGATTCATTTCATTTGCCTCACTTTTTAATTTACTTTATTTTATTATTTTTTAAAGAATACTCTTTATTCAAAGAAATGTTCTCCAATATCAATTCTATATAACAGTAGTTCACTTGGAGAAATGTTTAAAACTGAAACTAGTTTATTTAGAGCATAATGAATTCCTAATATTGGAAGATTTTTAAGATTTGAGACCCAATAAAATCTTGCTAAACTTCCTTCAATTAAGGTACAATTATATTTACCAATGACTCTCAAATTGTCTAACCAATAAGCATTATCCCTTCTCCTATCTGCACTTAATTTTGAATGATCAACAATATTTCTTACAAATTCATCTAAGGGCATTATAATAAAAATTCCAATTGTATCAATCATCTCAATCTCTTAGAATTTTTTAATGTGTATGAAGATGCTCTATCCTCCATTTCCATTTCTGTCATAATTCTATTACTTAATGCCCATTTTTCTAAATCTTTTATCAGAAAAAAGATCAATTTCCCACCTGGTTTGTAGTGAATTATTTTTTTTAAGTGAGTTAATTTATAAAGATAGGATTCAGAAACACCTAGATATTCAACAGCTTGTTTGAATGATAATAATTTTTGTATAGTATTTACATTATTCATTTTGAACTCCATTATTATTAAGTAATCTTAACAACAATTTGAGAGTTCAATAGTTGATTTGCAATTAGTACTAAGTTAGTATTAAGTTTTTGGCTGATATGAAAGAGACTGGATTATTTGATGTGCTTCAGTCTTTACTTCTTCTGCATATAAATCTTTTTGTGTACTTGTAATACCTAGTGAGACATTTGAGAAGTGATCCCCTTCTTCTTTAATAAAATTTTCTGTTAATATTTGATAACCTCTATTTGTTTGATTAAAAAAACCTTTAATTAAAAATTTATTTTTTTCTAATAATTCAAATGTATAAATAAAAAGTCTTTCTGAAGATTTCCAAATAAGAAAGCAATCTCCTGAATCTTTATTATTCTCTAAATTTTTATTCTTATTAATTTGAAAATGTAAATTAAAATTTCTGAAACTACATTTTTCAATATGTTCATTTTCCATTAAGATTTTATGAAAATTTCTTAAATGAATTAATTTTCCAGTCCAGATAATTTTTCTTAACTGTTTATTAAAAGCTGCTAACTTTCCAATTCCAAATTTACTTAATGTGTTTGAATACAAATCATAATCATTTTTCAAATTTTCTTCTGTGGAATTTATTATTTCATTCAGATAAGGTTTAGAGATTACAAACATTTCATCATATTCTATATAATCATTTGCTACTTCATTAAGAATCTTCTCTAACTCATTATTTTTTGTGACAAATTTAAATCTATCTTTCCTACATTCAAATTTTACTTTTTTTACATCAATCAACATTCTAGTGTACTTGGCTAGTTTAATCTTTAATTCATCAAGGTTCTCAATTAACTCATTGTTGATTTTCACATTATTTACCTATCATTCTATTGAAAATTAAAATAAGGGAATGATTCTACTGCTTTCCTTTTCTTCTTATCAACAATTTTAGCATATATCTGGGTAGTCTCTATATCCTTATGTCCCAATAATTTACTCACTGTATACAAATCTACTCCATTTGTTAAGGCCAAGGTTGCAAATGTATGTCTTGATGAGTGAAATGAAATATTTTTATTAATACCTGCTAGTTTGGTCCACTTTTTAATTACTAAATTTTGATGTGATTTTGTTGGCAGATTAAAAATTTTAACATTTGGTAATGGTTTAACATTCTCTGGTATATTAGAGTTTAATAATTCTTTGGCATTTTTGTTTAGAGGCACATACTCAACACTTCTTGTTTTTAACTGTCTAAATTCAACCTGATCTTTCCTAATATTATCCCATGCTAAATTATATATATCAGATAATCTCAATCCAGTAAAACAAGCAAATAGGAAAGATCTTTTTGTTTCTGGAACTTGGCATTTTGTATTAATCAACCTCTTTATTTCATCTTCATCTAAATACTCCCTCTTCACTTCCTTCATAGCTATATACTTTACTTTTCTACACGGATTGATGTCAATTATTCCTTCCTTTACAGCTTCATTAAATACAGTTGATAAATTAGAAAAATAATGATGAGCTGTATTCTGAGATACTTCTGATAATAAGAACTTTTTATAATTCTCCAACCATTCAGATGATACCTCATTAAATCTAATACAATCATTAGCAAATGTTTTTAATTTTAGATATGAATTTGTCCAAGCAGGCCTACCAGGTGGTCTATCAAGAACTTTTTTGTGATAGTATTCAACAAGATTTAGTTTGGATTTATTTTTATTAGGAATATTATTAGAGGAATAAAAATGATCTAATTTCCTTTGATCCCTTATTGCTTCAGCAGCTCTTTTTTCTTCTGAATATTTTTTACCTTTTTCACCAAAATCAATTTTTAGAAATTCAGTCCATTTTTTTCCATAAAAATTATATTCTAAGTAAAAACTAGTTTTACCACTTTTTAATTTTCTCTCTCTTAAAATAATACTCAAGGTAAGCCTTAAAATTAAAGTTACTAAAAAGTAACTAAATTTTAATAAAAATATACTAATTTAGGAAACTAAAGGAAATTAAAAGTTTTGTTTTTAAGGTTATTTTAATCTTTTTTAGCATATGTTTTCATTCTCTTTTTAGAATTATTATAGAGAGGTCGTCGTGTGTTTTAGCTTCACCAATAAATAATTCTACATGATGTAATAATTTTTGTCCTAACTGTTCCGGTGAGTTGTAAGTTGTTTCTTGTAGGAATTTAGCTAATCTATCTAAACCAAAGAAATTTCCTTGAATATTCCTTGCTTCAGTTACACCATCTGAAAAAGCAATAAAATAATCACCATTTTGCAGTTTAAAGTTTTCAGATTTAAATTTTGAATTTCCAGCTAAGCCAAGAGCCACATTTCCTTTATTCAAATGAGTTAATTTCCTATCTTTTATTATTATAGGAGGTAAATGTCCTGCATTGATTAGTTCAATTTTATCATAGTTTTCTTTAAGCTGAATATAAACCATTGATGCAAAACTGTTTGGGAGTATATCTTTATGAAATGCAGAATTAAGTTTTTCAAACAAGAAGGATAATGATTTATGCTCTGGTGTAAATGCTCTTATTATTGTTTGCAATTTTGCCATTAATAGTGCTGCACCCAAACCTTTGCCTGACACATCAGCAATAGTTACCCCAGATCTATTTTCATCCAATTGGATAATATCAACAAGATCACCGCCTACATCATTTGCCGGCTGTGTAAAAAGCCATATTTTCCATCCGGGAACAGTGGGATTCCTCTCGGACATCAAAGCTTTCTGCACCGTTCTTCCAACACTTAATTCATCCTTGGCAACAAGTTTATCCTTCAACTCAAGCATCAAAACAAACAAAATCAGAATACCACCAAAAATGCTTGTATTAGATAATATACTTACATCGCCTGAATTTACGCCAAATCTTCCGGGCATTACTAAAAGAAAAATCCCTATGACTAATACTAATCTACGTGTTGGAGTAAGCTTCAACAATAACTCACTTAATAACCACCACGCCATATAAAAAAAGCGCTTGAATTTGCCCATACCGGCGAGCTGCTTTTTTCTTTCATCATTGAGAAAAAATTCTTTTAATTCATCAAAATCAGTAGCAATATCCCCTTTAAAACCACCTTCTGAGATATCACTTTTCAGAGTATCATATAATTTTTTATCTTTTTTATTTTTATTATTACCATTCATAATAAGCCAAGATTGTCTTTATTATTG
>SWCB01009021.1_pt1 | contig 12570 bp, 12 predicted proteins | sample 4692901 | NCBI WGS metagenome assembly SWCB01 (sample SAMN10267276, study PRJNA491770) | bioreactor metagenome | isolation source: DHS bioreactor inoculated with subseafloor sediment | place: Japan: off Shimokita Peninsula | collected 2006-08 | reverse complement strand
GATTAAATACATAAATTCACCAGAGACAGTTATATTTAAAAAAGGCCAGTTATTATATCATTTCAATGAAGCCTTATCTGAAATCAGAAAAAATAAGCAAATTGTTTTATATGAAGGATTCTTTGACGTCATTAGCTCTTATAAAGCAGGTATAAAACATGGTGTTGCGACTATGGGAACTGCACTAACAATTGAACAAGCTAAATTGATCAAACAATTTACAGATTCTATTGTTGTTGCCTATGATGGTGATCAGGCAGGTCAAAACGCAACTTTAAAATCTATTTCTTTACTTGAAAAAGTAAGATTAAAAATTGAGATTTTAACGATTCCAGAAAAAATGGATCCTGATGAATTCATTAAAGCATATGGCATTGATAAATACGAAGCACTTTTTGGTGAATATACAACTGATCCCTATCAGTTTAAATATCAATTTTTCAAAAGAGGAAAAGATTTATCAAACGCAAATGATATTACTGCATTTAAAAATAATGTTTTAGAAATGCTTGCTTATGCAGATCCTAGTATTCAAAATATTTATAAAAACAGGTTAGCTACAGATTTAAAAGTTTCACCAGATGCCTTTGAAATTAAAGTTAGAAAGCAACCTACTCTTCCTCAAAAGGAAAGTATACCCGAGAAACAAAAAACTAGAATATCTAATAAATATGAAAAAGCAGAAAGATATTTGATATATGCGATGCTTAGATCAAAAGCTGATGCAAATCATATTCAAGCAAGATTAAAAATGAGCGACTTTGTCGATCAGGTTCAATCAACAATAAGACTATTAATTGATTCTTATTATAAAGAGCATCAAGAACTTGATGTAGATGAATTTATAGATGGTTTAACTCATGAACAGCGAGAATATGCAGAAAATATATTATTTAAAGATATTTTATGGGAAAGAAATGAAACTATTGATAACATTGAATTTGATCATTATATAGCTTTGGTCAAACAAGCAAATTACATGAGAAGAAAAGTTTATGTACGTGCACAACTTGAAAAAGAAGCATATAAGAATCCTATTTTAATGGAAGAATTAACTATATTAACAAAAATGAAATAAATACTTAGGAGGTATTTTTGTGGATTTAAATAAAATCGTAGCACAATTAAAGAAAACTGCTGGTAAAAACAAATTGTTATCACCAAAAGATGTGGAACCATTTGCAAAACCTGGAAGTGAAACCTATTTTGAAATAGAACGTGCTTTATTAAATTTGGATATTGATATTGCAGAAGATGAAGAATATGAGGATGTACAAGTTGTAAAAACAGAAGATGACGATGATGATTTTCAAATTGATACAGATGACGAGGATGAACCAGATGATCTATCTTTATCAGGACTTGAAGTAGAAGAAGAAGAGCTTGTCAACATTGAAACTATTGTATCTACTATAAAAATAGATGATCCAGTTCGTATGTATCTTAAAGAAATTGGTCAAATTCCTTTATTAACTCACGAATTAGAAACAAAATATGCGGTTCAAGTTTCGAATGGTCGCTATGCCAAAGAACAATTAGATGAATATGAACAAGGCATTTTGGATTTAGAAGAAAGTGATATCGAAGAATTAAGAGAAACTTTAAGAATAGCTGCACAAGCTAAAAATAAATTAGTAGAAGCAAATTATCGTCTTGTTGTTTCTATCGCAAAAAGATATGTAGGTAGAGGATTGTTATTCCTTGATTTAATTCAAGAAGGTAATATGGGCTTAATGCGTGCAGTTGATAAGTTTGATTATGAAAAAGGTTTTAAATTTTCGACATATGCAACTTGGTGGATTCGTCAAGCTATTACACGTGCAGTCGCTGACCAAGCTAGAACGATTCGTATTCCAGTGCATATGGTAGAAACTATCAATAAAATGATTCGAATTCAAAGACAATTGATTCAAGATTTAGGTAGAGAACCAGTTATTGAAGAAATTGCTGAAAAGATGGGAATTACACCTGAAAAAGTTCAAAATATACAACGTATTGCAAAAGAACCAATTTCATTAGAAGCTCATGTTGGTGAAGAAGAAGATTCATCATTAGGAGATTTTATATCTGATCCTAATGCACTTACACCTCATGAATATATGCTTCAAGAAATGGTTAAGCAAACACTTGATGAAGTTTTAGAAACATTAACTGATCGCGAAGAAAAAGTTTTACGATTAAGATACGGTCTTTTTGATGGTAAAAATCATACACTTGAAGAAGTTGGACGTGAATTTGGTGTAACACGTGAACGTATTCGTCAAATAGAAGCAAAAGCTTTAAGAAAACTTAGAAGTCCTTCTAGACAAAACAAGCTACGTGAGTTTTATTATGGCAAGAAATAAAAGAATTAAATTTTTAAGTCAATTAACTCAAGGTTATGATCGCATTTTAGATATTGGAACAGATCATGGATTAGTCTTATTAGAAGCATTTAAAAAGGGATATATCAAATCTGCAATTGCAAGTGATTTAAGGGAAGAGCCCCTCAAATCCGCAAAAAGTAATCTTGATAAATATCCTGTTGATTTCGTTATATCTGATGGATTTGAAAATATAAAATCAGATTTTGATTTAGCTATAATTGCTGGAATGGGTGCATATTTAATTAAGGATATATTAAAATTTGCGCCAATGGACAAAACCTATATTTTACAAGCTAACGATAATCATGAGATTTTAAGAGATTTTTTAGCTAATCATGGATTTGAAATTATTGATGAACACATTGTTTATGATAAATTCTATTATGTTTTGATGGTTGTTAAAAAAGGGCATATGAAACTTACTGAAGCTGATCTTTATCTAGGACCTAAATTAAAATATAAAGTAGAAGCAAGACCATTTTATGAACAAAAAATAAAACAATTTCAAAAAATATATCCAAAAGCAGATGATGCTAGACAACAAACATTATTAAAACTAATAAAAATATATCAAATGAAGTAGTATATATTTTATCTTTACTAAAAGAGAAAATCAGTATAAAATATACTTAAGCATTTTTGATATAAGGAGGTAGGCTATATGAAAAAAGATTATCAAACATTACAACAATTGGACCGTGCGTTAAAGATATTTAGAAGAAGTGGGATTTATGATAGAGTCAGTACTAAATTAAGTGATGCAGATATCATGGTATTGTTTTGTGTTGCATTTTGTGATGTCAATCAAATGGTAAAATTATCTGATATTGCTAAAACATTAAAAGTAACTTTACCTGCAGTAACACATAAAGTAAATGATTTAGTGGATAAAGACTATTTAGAAAAAGTGCCTTCAGAAAAAGATTTAAGAGTAATTTTTATACATTTGACTGAAAATGGTAAAAAATATGTTGAATCTATTAGAGATGACTATTATAGACCCATTGAACAACTTGCAATTCATTTAGGTGAAGAAGACAGTAAAAATCTTTTAAGAATCATGAATAAAATTAGTGAAATCGGAAAGATTAAAATATAATTTCGTATTAATATAATATTTAGTGAAAATTCGCTTTACATTCGGCATGTATATTTGTTATAATAACTTGTGCCGACTTGTGTTGCAATAGCTCAGCTGGATAGAGCAACGGCCTTCTAAGCCGTCGGTCGGGGGTTCGAATCCCTCTTGCAACGCCATATGAATTCACAATAACCAAGCCAATTTTGCGCTTGGTTATTTTTATTTTTCTACACTAATAACTTTCTTGCTCTTTGTTTACTTGATTTTATAGGTGTGATATAATTTTAATATAAGGAGTGAGTATATGTTTTTAGAAGAAAACGTCATTTTTATATTAGCTTTTCTTTTTTATATTGGAGCTATTTTGATTCATGTTTTTGTTATTACTAAAGTTATTCCGTTTAATCTTATTAACGGTGGTAGAAGCAAATCATATGAAGTACAAGCCAAGCAATCAATAATGAGTATTGTGATATTGGGGTTAGGCATCATATATGTTTTAATTGGGTTAATAATACCAGAATTTAGAAGAAGTATCTTTTTTATGATTCTATCTTTAGTGTTAGCACTTTTTTGGCTATTAGGCACGATTATGCAATTACTGGGTACAAAGTTTGAACGCTACTATATTTCTTGGATAAATGCACTAGGTGTTTTATCACATATCCAATTAGCACTTATTTATTTTTCTGAACAGATGTAGTACAAAGTAAATAAAAAAACCTTTAAATGATTGATGATTCAAAGGCTATTTATAATTAATAATGCTACCCACGTGGGTAGCATTTTTTCATTTTAAGTTATTGAAATATTATTTTTCAGATAAAGCTTTGATTAACATAGGCAGATAATAAGGTAAATCAGGAGGTCTTCTTGCTGAAATGATATGACCATCTCTAATAACTTCTGTATCATGCCAAATTGCTTTAGCATTAGTCAAATCATCTTTAATGCCTGGTGTAGATGTAACATTAACACCTTCTAATATATGAGCAGAAGCTAAGACCCATCCTGCATGACAAATGATGCCAATAATACGTTTTTCTGTATCCATAAATTTTACAAAATCTAGAACCTTAGGAAGTCTTCTTAAATAATCTGGTGCCCATCCACCTGGGATTAATAAAGCATCAAATTCAGTTATATCAACTTCATCAAAACTTAGATCTGATTTTAAAGTCAATCCATACTTACCCAAATAATCAGTATTTGCTTTTTCAGCAGCAACCAATACAGTAGCCTTTTCTTCTCTAAGCCTAATCATTGGATAAAACATTTCTAAGTCATCAAAATCTTTACTGACAATCGTTAAAACTTTTTTTCCTTCTAACATAATATCACTCCTCATTTTCATTATATAAAACATATGAAATCATATAAAGGCTTTTGCATATAAGAAAAAAGAACATTATTTAAAATGTTCTTTTAAATCAAAGAAATTAACTAAATATTTTGCGATGCCATCTTGATCATTTGTAAATTTTGTTTGATCTTTAGAAACACCTTTTAACTCCCAATTTCCATTTTTCATCATAACACCAAGTTCAGCATCTCTTATCATTTCAATATCATTGATACCATCACCAAAAGCAATGAGTTGTGATTTATCCATATTATAATAATCTAAAAGATAAGATAATGCGCTGGATTTAGAAACATGTTTTAAATATATTTCATATATTGCATGTTTATGTCCAGCACCCCATAATCGATAAGATATGGTTTGACTATGATTTTCTTTGATATATTTTTCTAATAGTTCTTTTTTATATGTATCTACTAAAAATATGAGACCTGAAGGCTCTACATCAATATCACTGAACTCGCATTCAATGACTTTACTAGATGTAGCAAGACCTGCAAAGTATTCTTCTAATTTAGGTTCATATTTATAAGCATACACTGTTTTTTCAATACTAAAGAAAGCTGATTTCAAAATAGGCTTTGCATGTATAAATATATCTTTCATAATATCATTTGGAATTAATGTTCTTTGTTTAGCAAATTTAGAATCTTTTGGATTTTCTATAGTTGCACCATTATCATAAATTATAGGTGCATTAATACCTAATTTATGATAAAGATCAATAGCTCCACCATAAGGTCTACCAGTAGCAATAACTACTTTATGTCCTAAATGATTGAGATAAGTCAATACATCTATAGTGTATTGTGATAAATCGCTTTTGTTATTTAATAGTGAGCCATCAAGGTCACAAGCAATAAGATATGGTTGCATATTTTTTTCACCTCTACTTATTATCTCATAGTTTTTTATTTATACAAGTCTCATAGTGTAAAGAAAAAGAAAAAAGGCATTTAGCCTTAAGTCAATTTTGGATAAGTAAATACAAAAGTAGTTCCTACATCCCCTAAATCAGGATTTTCGGTTTCTATAGTCGTTGGAATAGCAAAATCATAAAGCATAGATGAATCAATACTTGTGTTGGTTTCAATACCACCAGTAGGTAAGTCAGCTTTTTCTGTAACATAAACACCACCTGTGATATCTGAATTATTTTTACTGTCAAATTCATCACATAAGAAATAGCCTACACCATCAGCTTTATCAATTTCGATATCGTCTTCTGCAAATATGAATGTTGGATGTTCTTCAGTTCCTAAAAGTAAATTTCCTTCGATTTCGACATCTCCATTGACATATACAGTACCTTGTATACTTTGTATTGAACTGCCTTTATCTTTTATTAATAAATCACCATTGATGACAACATTACCATAAATTGTAGAACCAGCATTCATAGTTAAATCACCATTGATAAAAAGGATTTGGCCATCTCTTACTGTTAGATTTCTTATAAGATTGTTGCTTCTTTTACTACCAGCTTTGATTTCAACATCACCATCAACATACCAATTCCACCAAGCCGTTGGATCCCATTGATTTTCCAAGTCTTTTGGTTTTTTATATTGGAAACCAGCATTGTCTTTAGCTAAATCTTCAACATAATCCATCACTTGATTAAAACTAGTAAATCCAGTTTCTGGAGTAATCCAAGGAAACGATTGGGAAATATAATCAGGTAAAAAAGTACTAATCATTGTTGTTGGTGTGATCAGTGGAGATAATTGGAAATCTGCTTCCGTTCCAGTATTACTAAATAGAGAATCAACTATATCAGAATTTCCAGCAGAACCTGTCATATAACTTATAACTTGATTGCTAGTATCAATCATAGAAGTGATTGTATAAACAGTTTCGTTGTAAGCTGTGATATCAATGTTAAAATAAGTTTCTAATTCAGTTAAAAATTCCGGATCTAAACTTTGCTCTCTAGCAATAATTTGTACTGCAGCATTTACACTTGATACTGCATTTTGATAGTCTTCAGTTTGCTTAATATCTATTTCAACAAGATTAGATTGAAATATAACAAAACTCATGAGTGCTGTAGTTGTTCCAATGACAAAAACAATGATGCCTAACACCATAGGTAAACCCATTGCTTTTTTATTTTTGAAAAACTTCATTTAAATCAACTCCTCATTAACCTAATTGTAAATTGGTTTTGAAAGAATATAAATTACCTTCATCCGATACTAAAACGACAGTGATGACAAGTTTTGATGTTGTCGCATCAGTTATAATTTCAATTCGGCTAGCTTGATCAAGACTAAATTGAGATAAATCTAATGCTTGATCATCAATTAAAATCTCTGTATTAAACAAAATCGTTAAAGTTAAACTTGGATCATAGTTAACTAATACAATTTCTTCAGTAACTTCATCAAAGACATATTCATATTCTGAATACAATATAATCTCATCACTTGATATTAAATCATAATCTGTAATATAAATGTCATTTAATGCATTTTCAATTTGTCTAATAATTAGTGTACCTGTTGTACTTGCTTGACTTGTTTCAATGATATCTTTATTTGCATTTACAACATAAGAAATAGTTAATGCAATAATACTAGATGCAATTGCAAATATAGCGATTGCTCCAAGCAGTTCAACCATAGTTATTCCGCTATGCTTTTTCATAAACTGCTCCTAATAAAGTTATTGTACGTTCGTTATAATATATAATTTCAATCTCATAATGGATAATTTTATAATTTATTGATTCAGCTGTTGGAGCTAAAAAAGTAATAGTAATCTCATTTTCAAATGTTTTCTCTCCGGAATCATATAAGAATACATCACAATTGATAGGAGAAGCAGAAGTGCTACAGTTATTACTGGTAAGTATTTGCTCATTTCCATTTAACCAAGCATTAAGTTCATCATAATCTGTATGGCTTAAAATATCATTTCTTATTAAAGATCCAACATCAGTTGCTTTGATTTTTTGTTCAGATGCTGTTGCTTGATTACGCATGTTAATAACAATTAACATTGCTGTTGTCAAAATGAGTGTAATTAAAAATATGGAAGCTACAGCTTCTAAAATTGTAAATCCACTTTTTGATTTAAGCAAAACAGACACCTCCAATCATTTCACCTCTATTATATATGATTTAATCTATAAATTATAATCAAAATTATTAAGAAATTCTTAATTTGCTAAAAATAACTCATAAAGCCATTGAAACTTTGGTATAATGAGGACAAGTAGAGGTGGTTATATTGAGACATTTTATTTTATATTTTAAAAGAAACATATATTTTATGATTTCTATCATCACTTTATTTTTAGCTGTAGTCTTTGCAATGACTATGTTTTTTGTTAATGATATATCAAATCCACCTTCTTCAACAACTCTAGGATCTATTTACTTAGGAGCTTATGAAGAAGAGCAATATGAGAATGTGATTAATAATGAAATTGAAACATATTTAAGTCAAGCAGTCTATGAAATATCCTATCAAGATGCAACGTATACTATTGATTTATCTTTATTTGATTACAATAGTTATTTAACAATTACATCACTAATGGAGGATCAAGAAAATATTGCATTTTTTTCATTGAGTGATACCAATAAAGCGACTTTAGAAAATGAAATAGAATTAAATTTTTCAACTCGAGTGTTTTCTGTTTTGAATATAGATGATCTTATTAATCAAATTATTGATGATATAGGACATATGACATCATTAAAACAATATCAACTCGCTGATTTCTTTATAGAAAGTGCTAATCAAAGTGTTTTGAATCAAGAAACACTTAATAATATCAAAAGTTCAGATGTCAGTCAAATAGACTTATTAGTTGATCAAATTGTTTTAGAACCACACTCTAGATATTCAGTTTTAGAAAGATTGGCAACTCTTGATTTGACTAATGAACAATTAAGTGTTATTTCCACAGGAGTATTAAAAGTTCTAGCTAAAAGCCATATAAATGGATTTATGTTTAATACGAATCCATTAATTCCAAATTGGGCTTCTATAGGTTATAATGTTAGAGTTTTAAAAGTTAATCAATATGACTTTTCATTTTTTAATTCATTTGATTATACATATTATATTGATATTGAACAAACAACTTCCATATCTTTAACATTTACGTTAACCGGAGTTCCATTTGTAAATGAGTATGATGTGGAAACTGAAAATAAAATCGTTGTTCCTAGAGATACAATTTATTATGATAATGATTTATTAGATGAAAACACTCCAAACATCATTATTAATGAAACTGATGAAGATACAACTTATTTACTTTTAATTGAAGATGGTTATGATGGAAATATATATTATATAAATCGAATTGTCACAGATATCTTTGGTAATATTACTAAATATAAACTATATGAAGAACAATATAATCCAGAATCTCGTATATATGAACGGTTTGTTGTAGAGAAGGAGGGCATCTAATATGGCATTAAAGCGAATAGGTGATGTATTACTACAAGCTAAAATCATTACTCAAAAGCAATTAAACGATGCACTTAAGCAAAAAGAAGATAATGAGCGTTTAGGAGAAACAATTGTTAGATTAGAATATGCTAATGAGATGCAAATCTTAAAAGCCTTAGAAGATTCTACAGGTGTTCAACGTGTTTCCTTACTTAATTTTACAATTGATGAGAATGTATTAAAACTTGTTGATGAATCCTTTTGTAGAAGAAATACAATGATACCTCTAAGAATAGAAGGTAATAGATTGATGTTTGCGACTTCTGATCCATTAGATTTTGCTGTTGTTGAAGAACTACGCTTAATCACTGGATTTCGTCCTAAAATGTTTGCAGCTCCAAAAAATGAGATTAGTACACAAATAGAAAAATATTATGGATTTACAAGAACTCTAGAAGCACTTGGTGTTAAACAAAATGTATCTATTGACGAAGTTACTGAAGAAGAAGATGATTATAGTGATACGCCAATGGTTAATCTTGTTAATCAAATTTTAACATCAGCAGTATTTCAAAGAGCAAGCGATATTCATATTGATCCTTTAGACGACAAAATTGTTGTAAGATATCGTGTTGATGGCGTCTTAGATACAGTTAGAGAGTTTCCTTTAAAAATATTACATCAAATGATAAGTAGAATCAAAGTAATGTCAGGTATGGATATCACTGAAACTAGAGTGCCACAAGATGGACGTATACAAACGGCGATTAAACAACGAAATATTGATCTTCGTATTTCAACACTTCCTACAGTTCGTGGTGAAAAAGTTGTGATGCGTATTTTAGATATCAGTGGTGGAGCAAATAAACTAGACAATATTGGACTATCTAAAAAAGAAGAGAAATTAGTAAGAGATATGATCGCAAAACCTAATGGTATTGTATTGGTCAGTGGTCCTACAGGTTCAGGGAAAACAACAACATTATATTCATGTTTGGCAGAACTTAATAAACCAAATGTAAATATTATGACAGTTGAAAATCCAGTTGAATTAAAAATGGAAGGGGTCAATCAAGTTCAAGTTGAAACAGATGTTGACCTTACTTTTGCTAAAGCATTACGATCTATTTTAAGACAAGATCCAAATATTATTATGGTTGGTGAGATTCGAGATGTCGAAACGGCAGAGATAGCGATTAGAGCCTCTCTAACAGGACATTTAGTCTTATCTACTATTCATACCAATGATGCAATAAAAACTGTTACAAGACTATTAGACATGGATATTGAGCCATTTTTAATTGCATCTTCGCTTTCAGGAGTTGTTTCACAGCGTCTTGTAAGAAAATTATGTACTGAATGTAGTTATGATGATGAACCATCTCCTACAGAAATCGTTATGTTTAAAAAACAAGGACTCGATATTAATCATGTAAGACGTGCCAAAGGCTGTCCATCATGTAATTATAAAGGATATGCAGGACGTGTAGGTATATTTGAAGTGCTACCTATATCTGATGAAATGCAAAAATTAATTTCACAAAATGCCCCACTTAATCTTTTAGAAGCAGAAGCTAGAAAAATTGGAATGACCAGTATTCTATCTGCAGGACTTAAAAAAGTACAAGAAGGTATTACATCATTAGAAGAAGTTATGAAAGTTGCCGAGGAATAGGAGGGATATTTTTGCAATTAAGAAACTTTAAATACATAGCCATCAATGCTGATGGCAAGACAATTAAAGGAAAAATGGAAGCTCTTAGCAAAAGTGTTTGTGTTAAATATTTACAAGCAAAAAATTATAAAGTAAAAAGCATGACTGAATATAAAAATATTATTACGTATTTAGAGCAAATTACAATTGGACGACTCATTAAGCCAAAACAACTTGTATTCTTTTTAAAACAATTAGGATCGTTATTAAATTCTGGTGTGAAGTTATTACCGGCACTAGAATTATTAAGTCTACAACAAGAAAATAAAAATATTAGAAAACTATATTTTGAACTGTATCAACAAGTCTACAATGGTAATTTATTATCTAATGGTATGGCAAGAAGACCCAAGGAATTTCCTAATTTACTAATTCAAATGGTTAAAGTTGGTGAATTGTCTGGAGAATTACCTGAAACCATATTAAAAATGTCAGAATATTATGAATCACAAATAAAATTGTCCTCTGAAATAAAAGGTGCAACGAGAATGCCTTTAATCTATTTGGGAGCTGCTATAGTTATTTCGATTGGAATGTTATTATTTGTTTTTCCAAATATTACAGGGTTGTTTGCGTCATTTGAAGGTGCAGAGCTTCCTGGTATCACTCAGTTTTTCTTAGATACAGGTGATTTTTTCCAAGCCTTTGCTATTTTTATATTTGGAGGAGCTGCTCTTATCGCAGCAATATTTTATTTTCTTTTCAAATACAATAAAAAATTTCATTATCTTATTAAATTAGGATTACTAAAACTACCAGTATTTGGATCTTTAATTCAAATGACAAACCAAATATTAATCGCAAACTCATTATCACAAATGTTATCTAATGGGATTCATTCGATGCAAGCTTTAGAAACAACAAGAGATATTTTAGAACACGATGTTTATAAAGCATTAATTACTAAAACTTTAGATTATTTACAAGATGGAAAACCGTTTAGTAAATCATTTGAAGAAAGCCCATATATCGATCCGATTATGGCTAAAATGATTGCTACAGGTGAAAAGACAGGAGACATTCCAAAGCTTATGTCTAATTTAAGTGAATACTATAATGGCATAAGTGAGATTAGAATTCAACAGTTGAAAAATAGTTTACAACCTATTTTATTAATTTTGGTTTATGCAATTGTTGGCGTCATGATTTTAGCAATTATGCTACCGATGTTGACCTTAGGTACGCAAATTTAGTTTATTACGTTTTTCTTAATTAATTCAAAATTGATTGACTTTTGAAATAAAAAAACATAAGATATAACTAAGATTTAAAAAATAAAACGGAGGAAAAAAATATGTTTAAAACTTTGAGAAATAAAAAAGGTGTTACGTTAGTAGAATTACTTGCAGTAGTTGTTATTTTAGGGATTATTGCAGCAATCGCTGTTCCTACTATAGGTGGACTTATTTCTAATCAACAAGAAAAGGCTGATATTGCTACACTAACTAATGTGGTTGCAGCTGCTAAGAATTATGCAACTGGTGAAGATGAAACTGTATTTACACTTGCTGATATAGAAACTGAAGCATATATTGACTTAGGTAGCAATACATTAGGAAATAGTGCTGGTATAGATGATTCAGCTGATATCTACGTTCAAATCACTGGAAATACTGTTACTTTGTGGAATGTG
>SWCB01005057.1_pt1 | contig 12586 bp, 13 predicted proteins | sample 4692901 | NCBI WGS metagenome assembly SWCB01 (sample SAMN10267276, study PRJNA491770) | bioreactor metagenome | isolation source: DHS bioreactor inoculated with subseafloor sediment | place: Japan: off Shimokita Peninsula | collected 2006-08 | reverse complement strand
AAATTGCTACCACTCTGAAAACTATCAACTAGCCGCCTCTTTTAGACAGCACATCGCAACGGCACATATTACCATTATTGAAGGGCTATAATCTGGTATACCAACCATATCAATTGATAGCAGTTATGGGTACTATAGAAAAAGTATAAATGCTCATCGTATTTAATTAATTAGTTGATCGACCTTTCTAGCTTTAAGCGTATGATTAGCTGATATAAATAAGATCATAGTGTTTTTTATCGTGAATATTAATCTGACGCATAAAATAACGCTGCTGCATTTATACTGTTATATATATGAAGGTTAGATACTTATCTACCGGATAGTATCAATACTAAATAATTAGAACTTGCGGGTAAGTTAAGCAAGCAGATGAATAACAGCCGTGTTTGTCTATAAGAATAATGAGAGAGAATTATGCTAAGGCAGCCTGCCAACTTAATGAAGATTGACAACAATAGAGTGACTCTTAGGGAAAAGGTACTCGTCACCCTTCGCCATGCTATTTTAAACTTCCAATTTATGCCAGGTGATCGCCTCGTTGAGCGTGATCTTTGCGATCTTCTTGGTGTCAGTCGTACATCTGTTCGTGAGGCATTACGCCACTTAGAATCAGAGGGGCTCGTTGATTACCTTGAAAATAAAGGCCCTATCGTTACACAATTAACGCTTGAATCAGCAAAAGAAATATATGAATTACGTGCCAGTTTAGAAAGCCTTATTGTTCAGCTTTATACGCTTAATGCATCCGATACTCAGCTACAAATGTTAGAAACAACATTACATTTACTGACTCGTCGATTAACGATGGGCAATGTTGCAAATATTTTAGACAGCGTAAATGATTTCTATGAACTACTTTATGAAGGTTGTGGAAACCAAACAGCAGCCAAGCTGTTACGTCAACAGCAAGCACGGGTAAACCTGCTACGTGCAACATCGGTATCGCAAGAAAATAGATATATGGAAAGCATTGAAGAAATGAGTGCTATTGTTCAAGCAATCAAGAGCCGAGATTTACATGCTGCTCATCAAGCATGTATTAACCATGTTCGTCGTGCATCCGAAGTTGCCTTATCTGCGATGGCAGCCAAGGAAGGTGTCACTCACACCCCTCAAATCTTTGTATCAGAACAACACATCTAAACAACATATCAAACCAACGAGTGCTATTGATAGAATAGCGCTCGTCCGTTGCTTATCTCTAGCTGCACACCATTAGCACCAACGGCGAACTTCACTGCAATACTTCTTGTAATCATCTCCAAATATAGCGGTAAGCACTTCCTCTTCAGGCTCAATTTGAAAGTTATTCATGAAAAAGAAAAAGATACCAAGCATCAAAAAACACGATATTGCACCAAAGTAAAAGACTGCGGCTAATTGAAATAGCACTAATCCTAAGTACATAGGGTTACGAGAATAACGGTATATTCCAGAGGTAATAAGACGAGATGCCTTTTGTGGCTTCCTTGGATCAATCGATGTTTTGGCTTTCGCAAATGAAACGATGCCAGCTAGCCCAAGAATAGCGCCTAGAAAACAAAAAGTAAGAACGACAAAAGATTGCCCAGGAAAAACGAATACCCAAAGTGGCCAATACATTGCCAATAAATACATTCCGCCAAAAGATAGCAACAGCAATAGCGGTGGTGGTAGTTTAAGACTCATAAAGAAACTCCATATGTATCGCTGAATTCAATAAATTAGTGCAACTCTAGTACAATAATGCGACGTTATAAACTAAGTATATAGCGCCATACCCTATCTATTGATGCACAGTGCAAATAATAACAACCATACAGATTTAGCTTAGGAATACGGTGACAAGTCGCATAAATAGTACAAGTATTTTATTGCCAGAATCTGGTCTGGCTTATAGAATCAGCCCGCTTTCTCATTTACTGTTTTTCATGTGTTATCGAGATAATTTTCTATGCAAGAATTGAAATACCTCCAAGGTTACTCTTCTGATTTAACTAGCCAAGTAAAAAAACTGATTGATAGTCAAAAACTTGAGGTATTATTACTAAAGAAATATCCTGAAAATCACAACATAAAAACAGAGAAAGCCTTGTATGATTATGTTGTCGAAATTAAAAACCAGTACTTAAAAAAATCGGCACCGATCAGTAAGGTTGCATATAATAATAAGATAAATGTTATTCATCATGCTTTAGGCCTTCATACCTTTATCTCTCGCGTGCAAGGTGGGAAACTCAAATCTAAACACGAAATACGTGTCGCTTCAGTGTTCAAAGATGCACCATTAGCATTTTTACGCATGATCGTTGTGCACGAGCTTGCTCACCTTCGCGAAAAAGAGCACAACAAATCTTTCTATCAATTATGTTGTCATATGGAACCCAATTATCACCAGTTAGAATTTGATATGCGTTTATACCTAACTCAGATCGATATTTCTCGCAGTTCAAAATACTAGCCTCATTAATACACCAAGTAACCTCAAAGTACATGGCTCTGAGTAAGCTTAGCGAGTCTTTTGAGATGGCTTCGATATAAACATATAGAATAACTGAGCAAGAAATGAATTATATCGCACCCTTTTTTACATTGTTCAGTACACTAATTCTACTACTTTCCATTAGCCCGGCATTGTCGATTTGTGGCGAAAAAAAACATAAAGGCTGGCGTACTATCGCCATATTTTTAATCTTTTTCATTTTTGGTTCAGTCACTTATACAATTCTACTTTTATTGCTTCCTTTCAGCCCATTAGAACTTTTTATCGCGCCTATTTTTGCAATTGGTAGTTTATTTACCCTGCTAATCATACACCTTAGCTTGAAGAGTATTCACCAATATCAAATCACGGCAATGAATGAGCGCTTTAACGCTCAACATGACGCACTAACAGGGCTTAAAAATCGTCAGTTCATGTGGCAAAACTTAAAACTTAAAACCCAGAACAAGCAACATTTTTCCTTAATGCTTATCGATCTCGATAACTTTAAACAAGTTAATGATGCATTTGGTCACTTAGCGGGTGATGCTTTATTGAAAGCAATGGCTACTCGTATTCAAGCAATATTTAAGAAAGAAAATACAATAAATAAAAGTGTTGAGCTCATTCGATTAGGGGGTGATGAATTCGCCATCATTCTAGATTACACAAAGAAAAGTGAAGTTACCGATTGTATTCAGCTACTACAAAACATCTTAAAAAAACCTTTTTTCATTCGTGGAACTATGGTTCATATTCAAATGAGTATTGGTATTGCCTGTTACCCTGAACATTCTTGCAGTATTACTGAATTGATAAAGTCGGCAGATGCGGCCATGTACAAAGCGAAGAAACAAGCGTCTGGTTTCTGTTTTTACTCAATGGATTATGAGCTAAGTTCTAAACAGCACATTCAGCTTAACGATAAAATTCGTAACGCACTTGCTAAGAATGAATTTTCACTGCACTACCAACCTATTTTTGAAAATGATGGCCAAACAGTTTATAGCTTAGAAACACTGATTCGTTGGCAACAGCAAGATGGTAGTTATATCTCGCCTTGTTTATTTATTCCTGTCGCAGAAAAAGCGGGGCTAATCTCATCGATCACAAAATGGGTGATCCATGCAGCTTTTACCCAACTCGAAATATGGGGAAATTCAGGACATTACCGCCGCCTTCAAATTAATTTATCTGCATGCGACTTACAAAATGATGGCATTGTTGATTACTTAAAAGAGCAATTAGCAACTTTTAATATACACCCAAGCCAAGTCATATTAGAAATAACAGAAAGCGCCATGATTGCTGATATTACCTTGGCTAAAAATGCACTCAGAAATCTTTACGCACTTGGAATTACTCTAAGTGTTGATGATTTTGGTTCAGGTTATACATCATTAACCATGTTAAGTGATATGCCAATACAACAGATAAAAATTGATGCTCAATACGTGATTGAGATGAGTCGTAAGAATAATAATTTTGCCATCATTTCATCCATTGCTTTTTTAGCGGACAGTATCGGTGCTAAGGTCGTTATTGAAGGTATTGAAACCCAAAGAGTGCTGACTAAAGTTTCAACATTAGAAACCGCATTGTTACAAGGTCACTTCCTTAGTCAACCAATGAATGCAGAGCAACTTGAACAGATGCTTTCATCAACAATTAAAATAATGAGCTTACAATCTTAGAAGAGGCTTGGAATAATTGGTTTTTTAATGATTTCTGAGTGAAAGCCTGACAATATTTTGGGTTTTAGCCTACAATGTTCAGCTAGAAAAATGATTAGGTGTTTACATGAAAATTTGTGCTGTTGAGTTACGAAGCAACGAGGCAATTGTTTGCCTTCTTTCTCTAAAAGATGGTCTGTTTGATCTTCCTCAGTGTCGTACTCAGAAGTTCATCATGCAGGACTCTCTTGATAACGAACAAATGAGAGATTTCCAATTCGCATTTAAAAAGTTGTTGGATGATTACAAAGTTGAGCGTGTAGTTATTCGTACTCGTGAAACACGTGGTAAGTTCGCAGGAAGCTCTGTTGGCTTCAAACTAGAATCAGCGATTCAGTTAATTGAAGGTCTTGAAGTAGACTTCATGACAAACGCTGATATTAAGCAAAAGCTTAAGCGTAATCCGATGGGAATTGATTTCCGTGCAACGGGTCTACGTCAGTTCCAAGAAGCTGCATTCACAACAGGTTACGCTTACCTAGGTAAGTACTAATCAATTACATGCTGTGACTGTAAAGTGTCTGTGTTACCGACGCTTCTACTATAAGAACATATGAAAAAGGTACGGCATAAGCTGTACCTTTTTCTTTTGTTGTCCATTAATAGCTTAATTGAATGAAACCCGCCATTAAGCAACATAAATTTCTACACGCTCTTTCCCTTTCCCGAGATTCTTGCGTTTAAGCTTAATTATTCCCATTTCAGATGTTTTCACTAGGTGCGTTCCACCACAAGGTACTTGCGCTACCCCTTCAACATGCCAATAACGCTTTTCATTTGTATGATCAGAGAATTTACTTTCAATCACTAAATCAGCATCAGAAATAGCTTGAGCTTTAGTCTCAATTTCTTTTAGCACTGTATTAATACTCTCCGTCCATTCGAAATCAATTCGGCTTTTATTTGATGATATATGCGCACCGATTTTATTAATATCTTTGCATTGTGCATAAAATAGCTCAAGCACAACTTCAGCGGCGAAATGGAGTTTCATCAATTGATATCGACGTTCCCAATCAATGCATACCTCCACTTCATCATCGATACCAAAATGAGGTAGTTCTTCAAGTGTATAGATGATATCTACACCTTTCTTTTCTGCTTGAATTACATTGATGCCACCAATTGAACCGCTATCACTTTCTTGCCCTCCCGACTCGGCATAAAAAATGGTCTTATCTAACTGAACTTGGTGACCATCTTTTTCCGTTATTTTTGCTAACAGTTCGGTTTGATAAGGGTTTACCCAAAATACCTTCTGCACCATTCTAATTTCTCCCGTCGTATGCATTCAAGAAAGGTCGTTTCCAATGATTACGACCATGTGATAACCTTGCGCGCTATAACGCACAAGCTAACATGGTGCGTTATAACGCACAAGAGGCAACAGACTTATGAGTAATCAACAATTAAAGTCACATATAGCTAATCATTTGAAATCTCTTCGTAAGAAGGAAGGTTTAAGTTTAGATGCTACAGCTAAATTAACTGGCGTCTCTAAAGCAATGTTAGGGCAAATAGAACGGGAAGAATCCAGCCCTACAATTTCAACCCTATGGAAGATTGCGAGTGGTTTAGGATCGTCTTTTTCTGCCTTTACCGATAATGGTCCCAACTTACATTCAGATCGCAGGGTGTTTCCTAATGATCCCAAGATGAAAGTGAAAACACTCTTCCCTTATAACGTAGACGTTGGTTTTGAGATGTTTGAGATTACATTAATTGAAAACCACCAACAAACGTCACCTCCTCATCAAGTGGGTGTGATAGAACATATTCACGTATTAAACGGGGAGCTGAATGTATTTTTTGATGGGGATTGGCATCTTATTAAAAAAGGGGAAAGTACGCGATTTTTTGGTGATCAGCCCCATATCTACTCTGCAGCAACTAAGAACGTCACTTTTCAAAATATTGTATGTTATTAAATACGCTGACTGATAGAGAGCCCACGCTAGTTATGGGCTTTTACTCATACTTTACGATCAGTAATGCTAGTCTCGCCTCAAAGGTCGAATCACTGATTCCAGCCCTTCAATTTTAAACTCCAGCGCCAATGCCATTAGCGTGCCTAGCTCTCCCTCTGGAAAACCTTGCTTTCGAAACCACAGTAAATATTCCTCAGGCAGGTCGATCAATACTCGTCCACTGTACTTTCCAAATGGCATTTTCATATTGGCTAGTTTGATTAAGTGTTCTTTTTGAAACATTGCTTAAGCAGCCTTTGTAATTTCATTGGTAAATGGTTGTTCTCTTTTTACACAGATTGTAACACGTTATGCTGTATTGGTTAGTACAAAGGGCAATGTTCCTTGAGTAGTTTTGATCTGCTCCTTTTGGTTCCATAGGCTTATGTTAAGTTTGAGAATTAGATTCACAGGTAACTGATTAATTTAAAGAAAAAATTTGGATAAATCGTCTGGTATTCCCCCCAAATATAGCCTAGTTTTATTTATAACCAAGGAGTGGACATGCTAATTCTATTTATATTTCTTGCACCTTATATTTTTAAAATCATTCTTATCGGTGATGCCTTTTATATTGATGATGAATATAGCTATGTCAACATTGCTATTAACGATGCTCAAGTAATTGGTGCCTGTTATGTTTTTTACAAGGCCGCAGAGTTCTCAAACAAACATCTGTTTTACATTTTACGCAGTTTTGCATTGTTCCTGTATGTTTTTTATCTTCTTGACATGGCTTTAATTATTTTTTTCTCCACACGATTATATGTAAGTGACGTATTAAATATGTATGATGATATTTTCTTGTTTTTAAACGGCTTCGGTTTAACTGAATTAATCATAACTATATTTATTATATTGTGTACAATCCTATTCATTAAAAAAACGCATACAGAAAAGACAAATTCATTATATAAAACATCCTTATTAATAGTATTAATGTCTACATTTTCCGTCGGATTTTTATATGAACCAAACACATCTGTTAGGAGTGTGTTTTTTAGGAATTATGTGGATGTTAATTTTAACTCAACATATTCTAAAGCATATACTGATCAATTTGTCTCTACATTTACGTATTCTCCTGACAGTAACTGCTCTCAGATAGAAAGCCGCCCCCCTGATTCGATTTATATTTTTTTGGTCGAATCTTGGTCTAATTACCACAGTGAACTTTTTGGCAATCAGAATAATTGGACACCATATCTTGATTACTTAGCAAAGAACAATATTTCTCTTAACCACTTCTATGCTAATGGATTTACGACGGAAGCAGGCTTATATTCATTGCTGACAGGACGCTTGCCTATACTGTACGGCCAAATCATGAAACTGGATGGAGCTATTGGTCTAATGAATTTTCCTAAAACTAACACGCTACCTTATGAAATGGCTAAGCTGGGATATCATCCTTACTTCATTACTTCTGGCGATCTCAATTTTTTGGATAAGGGTGAATGGTTAAAGAAAATTGGTTTTTCATCCATAATTGGGGCTGCTGACTATTCCGATAATAGTCAACGATATCTTTTTAATTCTGTATCAGATGGTGAACTTTTTGATAAGGTGGAGCATGTTATCCAATCTGATTCTCGACCAAAATTTATTGTTATTGAAAATGTATCTACACATGCACCTTTTTATTCACCAGGAATAAACGGTGAACCTATTCAGTCTGAAAAAAAAGCATTTTTATATACTGATAAATTACTTTCAGACCTCATTACTAACGTTAAGACTGAAAATAGTTTAATTATTGTTATGAGCGATCATCGTGCAATGACGACAATAACAGAGATAGAGAAAGAGGTATCAGGGGGGATGTCTGTATCAAGGGTGCCAGCATTTATAATGTGGAACCAAAAGAAATGGCAGTTAGATAAAAAAATTCAACAAACTGATTTAATGAGCTCAATTGTTGGTTTAATACAGGGGCGCCAATGTGCTGGCGATGTTAAAGGTGCGCTCTTTCCCATAGAACAAGCAATCAGTCCTAAATGTATATTCCATGCAAGAGGAGATAGCCGGGAATTGATTACAGTAAAATGTGAAGAAAACCACCAAGAATTCAATATAGTGCTTGATGGCGATAAAACTCGCTCACAAATGGAAACAACAGAATCAAAATTGGCCGTCGATATCGTCAACTATACAAGAATCCAGCAACATTAAGTGCTAGGTAAAATAAAATCTGTGTGAATTTCTGTGATGTTTCATTTGTAATTATAAAGCTCCACTTTTCCCCCCTGAAGTGTAAAGTTGATATATTTATGTTCCTCTCACTACAGCAATGTTGATACATCTGATCTACAATTCATTTCAATAGGTTAAGCTATGACAGATTGTAATATCAGCCACGGAGATCGGTTATGAGAACAAATAGGCAGGATGATTCTGAATGGCTCAAATACTTAGCGAGTTTTAGTGATGAGTATGATGATCGATTATACAAAAATGAATCGACAGGGTTCGTCATGAAGGCTGGTCATATAGCTTGTGAATCAGCTTTTGATTGTACAGTTCACTTTGATAAGGTATTGGAAGTAGGTTCAGGAACTGGAGAGCATTTTCGGTCAGTAAGACATTCGTTCAAAGAGTACATACTGACTGATGGAGATCAGAAAACTCTGGCTATTGCTGAGATGGCGTTAGGCAATGGTGACTCAAGTAGAAAGATCTGTTATGAAAAAATGAACGCATCGAATTTAAATTTTGAAGATAATACTTTTGATCGAGTTGTTGCAACACACATACTTGAGCATCTTTATGAGCCACACCTAGCGATCAAGGAGTGGATGCGTGTTTTAAAAAATAATGGAACGCTGTCTATTCTAATACCAACCGATCCAGGAGTTGCGTGGAAAGTTGGACGTCACTTGACTACACGAAAACAAGCAATTAAGCGAGGCTGGAGCTATGACTATATTATGGCTAGAGAGCACGTTAATCCCTGCAACAATTTAGTAGCTTTTTTAAACTTTTTTTCTCCTAAAAACACTTTTTTTTTTTGGCCACTAAAATTACTGCCTTCAATCGATTGTAATTTATTTTATATTTTTCACGCCGTTAAGGACGAATTAACGCAAGAGTTAGATGAGTAAAGCAAAGTCACGTTGTCGTTCCTCCTATGTTGCGCTCATTCATCGCGGTACTAATACTGTCGAGGCTTCTCATCCTTCCCCTTCCATATTCCAGATAGTAAAAAGCGCCCATTAGGCGTTTTTTCTATAACACCACCCAATATCAATTCAAATAACACTCATTTGAAAACCCATATCTTTAAAGCAAAGTAATTTATAGTAGCAACTGTTGCCGCTGATAAGAATGTTGAGATGTAGTCATTGATATCAACAATGTTAATAAACAAGTAAATAATCGTTGAATTAGCCACTATACCAAAGACGGATAAAGTAACAAACCTAACAACAAACTGGCTATTATTCTCGGCACGATTGAATGTATAGTTTTTCTGTCCATAGTAAGAGACGAATATACCCAGCAAATACCCAAGGATAGATGCGGGTATCGTCGGCAGCAGGCGATAAAACATCATGCCATTGGTGACGGTAAGGTAAACCAGCGCTGATGTAATGCCAACGGATAGAAATCGTATCACTTGGGTATTAAATTCGACTCCTAATCCTTTGCTAATCATATTATTCCCTACGACTTAATCATGTGTATAGGGGGTAGTGACTTTATCCCTTTCTGGAATAGTATCACCATTTATTTTGTTGTAAGCCACGTTATTTATCGTGGTGTTACTGCGCCGCGGGATTTCGTAAGACAGATAGCTAATTAACTTGTTTTCCAGTCTTCCTCGGCTCATATTATCTAATACCAGACCAGTAAAGAGGCAAATTACGGCAATAATCCCCAATGCACTGGCTAGAACAGCCGTGGGCAACCTATCCACTATACCTGTCTGGAAAAATTCATAGATAACCGGGATACCGATAAATAGTGACGACATACCCAGCAGTGCTGATAAGACAAAAAAGAAAAACAGCGGCTTGACGTCTCTGAGTAGAAAGATAATGAAATTGAGAATTTTAAATCCATCACTAAACGTTTTTAGCTTGCTGGTGGTCCCTTCAGGTCGATTTCGGTATAAAGTAGGCACCTCTTTTATGGCCAGTCGATGATGGAGGGCGTGCACGGTCAACTCCGTTTCAATCTCAAAACCATCGCTTAAGACAGGGAGTGTCTTGACGAACCTATTGCTCATAACTCGGTAGCCCGAAAAAACATCATTGAGCTTTGATTTAAAAAATAGGCTGATAAGGCCGGTGAATAGCTTATTGCCAATAATATGCCCCTTGGGGTATGCCTCTCTGGCAATAGAGCGGGTACCGATGACCATATCTAGGTTTTCATCTAACAGCGACTCAATCATTTTTGTGGCAGCGTTGGGATCATAAGTGTTGTCCCCATCAGCGAGAACATAAATGTCAGCATCAATATCTGCAAACATTCGTTTTACCACTTCACCTTTACCCTGGCGTCTCTCGTTGTAGACAGAAGCCCCTGCTTTTATTGCTTCTTCGACGGTACGGTCTGTTGAGTTGTTATCATACACGTAGACATGGCAATCAGGTAAGGCTTGGATAAAGCCTTTCACGGTACTTCCGATTGCTCCTTCTTCGTTGTAGCAAGGGAGCAGTACAGCGATATTTAATAGATAATTCATATAAGTCCCTTAATTTACTCTATACAGTTTTACTCCATTGGGGGTTTCTTCCACTAAGGAGAGCCAGTGTGGTGCTTTATTATTCATTAATTGATTGAGGAACGAGTGTTCATTGGATTTTTGGGATATTAGGTAACTAGCGCCATCTTCACCAACCATTACAAAATCAATACCTTTCTTTTTGATAATATTTTTAATAAATTTTGAGTCGGTTGAACGGAATAACTCAATAGCTATGCTATTGCCGTTGATATTTCTATGGTAAGGCGCGGCGATGATATTATTGTTTGTAAGAGCCAAAACTGGTGCACCAAATTCAATAGGAGCTAAAACTAGGCTATTTTCTATTTTGTTATTGATTAGTGCCTCTACTTTATAGAGGTTGCCGTTGTCACTTATTTCCTGGGTTGAGGTTTGTGAAGTATTAGCTGAAAGCGAATTGATGTAGTTTGGAATTATTTTAGTGATTAAGATAGGTGTTATAGGGAAGCATAATAAAAGGATAATAATTCTGTTCGCTTGATTCGAATGTCGATTCATTAGCTTGTCGCAAAACATAGCTTGAAGGGGGATTGCGATAAGTATTGATGCAAAAATGGTTCTTAGTTGCCAGAATATGGGAAATAGTAAACTGATTATTAACGCAAGATAAAGTATTGTTTTACCAGTTTTTTTAGGTAGGATGCTTATTGATACTAATGCAGGAATGATGAACAGCAAATAATTGTGCTCGTTGAAGAAACCATCTTCTTCTACGTAGTGGATGAGGGATTTCGCCTCAATGACATGATTGAGCCAATAATCTTTCAATAAATCTGGGTAGTTGTGAAAAACCCCTAATATAAGGGTTGGAAACAGTAGCAGAACCGGCAATAACGAGATAACGGTAATGATAAGATACCTTGTCGAAGGGGCAAGGCTTCTTAAGCTACGGTAATGGAAAGAAAGTAGCGACAGTTTGCAAAATAGATAACCAGCTCCCAATGTCAATAGGTATGGAAAGGAGATAGCATCGTATCGTATCGTAAAAAACTCATTGATTGGCCGATTAATTATGATGAACAAAGCGATAAAAAATACTGCACTCAGGCATAAGTGTTTTGTGTATTCAATAAAACGAATTGAATACATATAACCTACCGCCGTTATCACAAGCAGCATGAGTGCGATAATAGGGAGATTCTCCATCCCCACCCAAAATGACAATGAGATCAGCAATCCTTGTCCCCAAGCCGTATAAAGCTGTCGACTTTGTACTTTATTGAGGGGAACCTGTGCAATTATCCAGGCTAAAAGGGTTAACTGGATATTATGGTGATCAATCGAGCCAGGGAAGAACTTGGTGATGAGTGGTGACACCACAGTCATGAAGATTGCGATTTTTGCCGCTTCAATACCGCCTAATCGATAGGTGAAAAAACCAATGGCTAGCAGCAAGGCTATCAGATAAAAAAATGGAACGATGGTTATTGCTAGGCTTTCAGACATCAGAGGTCCAAGCCATGGGTTGGTGATAGCGGTTATCGCTGCCAGTGGGATATCCGGGAGCCTTGACCAGTGGATGAGTTCGCCATCTTCGGGGTTAAAGTTCTCAATAGGACGTAAGTACCAGTAACCTTCTTGGATCCAAGAGGTAAATTGGTGGTATCTCATATAATCATCGTTATCGGACAGCTGGAGCATCTGAATTTGCTCCCAATTACGACTTATGATTAACGCAAATAGGCAGCTA
>SWCB01005168.1_pt1 | contig 12613 bp, 7 predicted proteins | sample 4692901 | NCBI WGS metagenome assembly SWCB01 (sample SAMN10267276, study PRJNA491770) | bioreactor metagenome | isolation source: DHS bioreactor inoculated with subseafloor sediment | place: Japan: off Shimokita Peninsula | collected 2006-08 | reverse complement strand
CGCCAAGCGCAGCGCCCGCAGTTCCCTGGCATCCTCCGTTTCGCCGGGGCCCGGCTGCGGAGTATCGGGGATATTCTGCGGGTCTGTGCTCGTCTGCGTAGGGTCGCCGAGAGGGGGTGACTCGTGGCTGCCCTCGCTGTTGTCTCCGATGACAATGGGGTCGTTCGATGTCCCTTCGCTCGACTCCGTGTCACCCGTCTTGGTTTCGTCCGGCAACGGCGGGCCGTCGGGAGCTTGAGCAACGTCTCCCCCGTCGGTGCCTGCCACGAAGTCGCGAGGCTCAATCGAGGCGGGGGTTGGTGGTTCCGGTCCGCCAAACCAGAGGCTGCTAAGGAGTGGCACGGCGATCACCGCGGTGACCACCAACAGGGCCACGACGGCGGCGGCGGTGAGCATCGTCGCCACGCGTCCGCCGGTGTTTACCTTGGCTTGTCCGGGCAGGGCGTCGAGCGCTTCCTTGGCGGTCTGGAAACGATCCTCCGCCCGTTGTTGCAGGCAACGATCAATCCAGGCATCCCAGGCGGCGAGTCTCGGATTCATCTTTCCCGGCATGCGCGCGATGCCTTCCGGCAGGTGTCCGGTCAGCATGCGATAGGCGAGCAGGCCGACGGCGTACAGGTCGGTCCGATGATCGACTTCGCCGCCCAGCGTCTTCTGCTCGGGTGACATGCAGGACCAGGTGCCGATGAGCGCCTGCGTGCTTGAGCCCACCTCCGGCGTCTCGTCACTCAGCGTGCGATCGAAGGAGTCGGGATCGCGATCGTCGCCCAATGCCGCGCCGGCGAAGCTCACCGTCTGGCTGATACTGGTGTGAACGCGCTGGCGGAAGGTAGCGTCTCCGACGATGCGCACCAGTCCAAAGTCGGCGATCTTCACCTGGGGCTGGCCGGTCGTGAAGTCCAGGAGAATGTTGCGGGGCTTGAGGTCGCGGTGAATCAGCCCCTGCTTGTGGGCGTGGCCGAGTCCCTGCAGTAGTTGTCGGATCAGCCGCGTCACCTGCGCTGCCGGCAGCGAGCCACCACGCTCCTCCAGGTGCCGCTCCAGATCCAGCGTTCCCCGTTGGTCGCCGACGTAGGGCATGACGATGTAGGGGTGTCCCTGCTCGGTGATATCGAAGTGCTCGACCTTGAGGATGTGGGGGTGAGCGACCTCAAGCTGCACCTGGGCTTCGCGGCGGAAGCGATGCTGCAAGGCCTCGTCGCCGGCGGCGCGGAGCACTTTGACCGCCCGGCGAATCCCCAGGTCGCGTTGTTCGCACAGATAGACATCGCCCATCCCGCCTCGTCCAAGCCGAGTGAGGATGCGATAGCGTCCGATCTGCTTGTCGCCGGGCGGCGGGGGGCCGCCACCCGGGCGCGGGGATTCCGACATGGCCGGACTCATCCTTTGCTGATCCGCGGGCATCCAGAAGCGCGAGCGGTCACGTGTGCTCTGTATTCTGACCCGGCTCGGGGGTGGGGGCAAGCAACGGTCGCCCTCCCCGGTCCGAATGCTCCGTTATCGGAGGCCGACTCGGCGCCAGTTGCCCGCCTTCACGTCCGAGATGCGCCCTGGTCGCGGTCCACCGGTAGGATAGGTCAGCCCCGTTGGTGTCTCAGCGGCGGTCATCTTCCTGCCGGAGATCCCCCATGACCCGTGTCCTTTCCGCGTTGACGCTTCCTTGCGCTTTCTTGGCCCTCTCCGCCTGCACGCCCGCGCCCTCGCCCAACCAGGTCGATGAGCGACTCGTCGGCAACGTCATGATGCATGCCGAGTTGCCAGAGAACCTGCGGGCCCTCTGCCTGCCGGGCGGTCGTCTGAGCGGCTCGGAGAACGGGAGGGTCGCGGAGCAGTTCGTCGCCGACGCCTGCCTGGGGTACGGTCTTGGCAACGTGCACTTTGAGCCCTTCGCCATGACCACCTGGCAGGATCGCGCGACGGTGGTGACGCTGCTGGGGGCAGAGCCGATCGTGCTGGAGGGCGCGATCTCGCTGGGCAATTGCATGAGCACGCCGACCGAAGGTGTCACCGCGGAAGTCATCGCCGTGGGCAACGGCAGTGAAGAAGCGTTCGCGGAGGTGGGGGAGGCGCTGCGGGGCAAGCTCGCCTTGGTCAAGGAAGGTGGACGCCACCGCAGTGGCAAGATGCGCAGCGTGCTCGAGTACGGCGGCGCGGGGATGATTCAAATCTCTCACCTCGCCGACCAGGCTCGCGTTGGTGTGTGCCACAGCACCGCGAGGCCGGAGCCGGGCGTCGTCGTGACCGGCGAGGAGGGGGCGTTGCTTCTGGAGCGCCTCGCCGCCGGCGAGACCGTCAAACTCAATATCAACATCGACGCCGACATCTGGGACGCCAATCCCCGCAACGTCATCGCCGAGATCCCCGGCTCGGGGCCGCTCGCCGAGGAGGTCGTGATCGTCTGTGCCCATCTCGACAGTTGGCACCTCGCCGAGGGGGCGATCGACAACGGCAACGGCTCGGCCTGCATCCTGGAGGTCGCCCGAGCCCTGGCCCAAGCCGACTGGCAACCGGCCCGCACCGTACGCTTCATCTGGTTCATGGGCGAGGAGCACGGCCTGCACGGCAGCCGGGCCTACGTTCAGGATCACCTCGACGAGATGGACGACATCGTGGCGGTCCTCAACGTCGATATGCCGGGCAATCCCGATCGCTTCGGCACCTTCAAACACCCGGAGATCGTTCCGTTCCTACAGGACATTGCCAAGGATCTGGTGGGATTCCGGGTGCAGCAGGATGTGGCCGCCGCCACCTGGACCGCCAGCGATCATGCGGCGTTCATGCGGCAGGGGGTCTGCGCCATTGGTCTCTGGGGCAGCCTGGGTGACGGCGTCAAGTTCTACCACTCCAAGGGCGACACTTATGAGGTCGTGGATCTGGAAGTGACCATCGAGGCGGCGGCGGCGATGTCGGTTGTGGTGCGCCGTCTGGCGGATGTCCCTGAGCGGCCCAGCGTACGGCTGGAACCGGAGAGCGACGACCGCTGATTCCTCTCACCCGCGCCGGGCTCGCAGCGCGTACAATCCTGCCGACCAAGTGACCCGAATCGCACGCAAAGCAGGAAGCGCGGCCCGCACATGAATGTCTCCACTTTCTTCGATCACTGGGGCATCGTTGAGAACCCGTTTCGCGCCGAGGAGGCGAGGCACGACGCCGTCTTCGCTCGTCTGCGCCGCGGGCCCGCGGCCCATCCCGACTTCGAGAAGATCAGCGGTGAGTTCGAGCAGCCGGCGACGTCGATCGTCTTCGGCGAGAAAGGCAGCGGCAAGACGGCCATCCGCCTGCGCATCCAGGAGGAACTGGAGGCCTTCAACGCCGACAAGCAGAACGATCGCTGCTTCTTCATCGCCTACGACGATTTGAATCCGATCCTGGATCGATTTCATCGGGCGGTGCGCGGCGACGACCCCTCGCGCTCGCTGGCCCAGTTCCGGCTGGTCGATCACATGGACGCCATCCTGCACCTCGGCGTCAGCACCCTGGTGGATGGGCTGCTCAGCGACTCGCCCTCGGGCGTGGATCTAGGCCCGACGCCGGAGCGGACGGTGCGCAAGGGCCCGCCGGAGTTTCGCCGCGATCTCCTGCTGCTCCAGGCCTGTTACGACAAGGCGGAGACGTCCCACCAGTCGACGGGGCGGCTGGCACGATTGGCCCGGCGCCGGCGGTTCTTTGGCCCGCGCTTCTTCCAGTTCAGTAGCGTCGTCCTCATCGTCGCCGCCGTGGCGCTTGCCATCTACTGGTCCATCGCCAAGCAGGGCGGTGAGGGACCGACCGGCCCGGTCTGGCCCTGGCTGGCCGGCGGCATCGTGGCGGGCGTGCTCGGTGTCGGGGCGCTCGTTAAGTGGCTGCGCTCCTGGTGGCGGGTGCGGCACCTGGCTGGGCAACTCAACGCCCAGATCCGCGTCATCGATCGAGAAAGCGATTCCTTCTATCGCTCGCTGGTGGCGCTGCGGCCGACCGACCTTCTGGGCGTCAGCCTGCCTACGACCGACAGCGATGATGTGCGCTACGACATGCTCGGGCGCCTCAAGCGCGTGCTGCGCACCTTTGGCTACGGCAGCATCCTGGTCATCATCGATCGCGTCGACGAGCCGACCCTGGTGAACGGTGACGTCAAGCGCATGAAGGCGCTCACCTGGCCGCTCATGAACAGCAAGTTCCTGCAGCAGGACCGACTGGGGCTGAAGCTGCTGCTGCCCCTGGAGCTTCGGCACGAGCTCTTCCGCGAGTCGAACGAGTTCTTCCAAGTGGCTCGTCTCGACAAGCAGAACCTCGTCGAACGGCTGACCTGGTCCGGGGCGACGCTCTACGACCTCTGCAACGCCCGTTTGCGCACCTGTTTGCGGTCCGCGGCGAGCGAACTGCCCGCGCCGGCCTCCGCCCCGGAGTCGGTGCTTGGCGCTATGGAGGACGACCGGGCTCCAGAGTCGCCCGCGGCGGCTGCCGAGCCTGCCACCGCGACCCTCTCGCTGAGCGAACTCTTCGCCGAGGATGTGTCGCGGCAGGATGTGGTGGACGCCCTGGACCAGATGCACCAGCCCCGCGACGCCTTCAAGCTGCTCTACCAGTGCCTGCACGACCACTGCTCCAACGTCACGGAAGAGGAAGCCGCCTGGCGGATTCCCCGTCTGGTCCTCGACAACGTGCGGAAGCAGCAGGCAGGCCGGGTGCAGGAGTTGCAGCAGGGCCTCCGCCCGGCCTGAGGCAAGTCGCTATCCTCCCAGACCAACCGTGCCGGGCTGCTTCGGGGCTGGGCTGCGGTGTTTGTCGCCTTCCGAGAGATTGAACGGAGCTATCGATGTACCAGACGTTTACGCCCGTCGCGGAGGCCTTCAAGTCGCCGCCGGGAACCGAGCTGACACTCAAGGGTTGGGTGCGCACCCGTCGCGACTCCAAAGCCGGGCTGTCCTTCATTCAATTGACGGACGGCTCCTGCTTCGACCTGATGCAGATTGTCGCCCCCGCCGACCTGCCGGAGTACGAGTCAGTCGTGCTCAAGCTCACTTCCGGCTGCGCGATCGCCGCCACCGGCACGCTCGTTGAGTCGCAGGGCAAGGGCCAGTCTGTCGAGCTCCGGGCGGCGTCGATCGAACTCGTCGGCGATGTGGAGAACCCCGACACCTATCCCGTGCCACAGAAGCGGCATACGTTTGAGTACCTGCGCGAGGTGGCGCATCTGCGGCCGCGGACAAACACGTTCGGTGCGGTGTCGCGCGTGCGCCACTGTTTGTCCTACCACGTGCACAAGTTCCTGCACGATCGCGGCTTCTACCACATTCACACGCCCATCATCACCGCCTCCGACTGCGAAGGCGCGGGCGAGATGTTTCGCGTCAGCACGCTCGATCTCGTCAACCTGCCCAAGGGTGAGGATGGCGGCATCGATTTCGGCGAAGATTTCTTTGGCGGGGAGGCTTTTCTCACCGTCTCCGGCCAGCTTTCCGTCGAGAACTTCTGCTGCGCCCTGTCGAAGGTGTACACCTTCGGCCCGACCTTCCGCGCCGAGAACAGCAACACCTCCCGGCACCTGGCCGAGTTCTGGATGATCGAGCCGGAGGTGGCGTTCTGTGATCTGGCAGGTGACGCCGACCTGGCGGAAGAGATGCTCAAGTACCTCTTCGCCGTTGTGCTTGAGGAACGCGCTGACGACATGAAGTTCTTCAACGACCGCATCGACAAGACGGTCATCGAGACGCTGGAGCACGTGATCGAGTCGCCCTTCGTGCGCATCACCTACACGGAAGCGATCGACGCCTTGCTCGCCGCCAAGAAGAAGTGGGAGTTCCAGCCCAAGTGGGGGGCCGATCTGCAGAGCGAGCACGAACGCTACCTTACGGAGGAAGTGCACAAGAAGCCGGTCATCGTCACCGACTACCCGAAGGACATCAAGGCCTTCTACATGCGGCTCAACGATGACGAGAAGACGGTGGCGGCGATGGACATCCTCGTGCCGCGAATGGGCGAGATCGTCGGCGGCAGCCAGCGCGAAGAGCGCCTGGACGTGCTCGATCGCCGCATCGGCGAGATGGGCTTGCCGATCGAGCCTTACTGGTGGTATCGCGACCTGCGGAAGTACGGCACGGTGCCGCACGCCGGCTTCGGTCTGGGCTTCGAGCGACTGATCCAGTTCACCACGGGAATGGCGAACATCCGCGATGTGATTCCCTTCCCCAGAACGCCGAGAAACGCTGAATTCTAAGGTGGGAAGAGTGGTGCCGAGCCTCAGCCGTCCTGCACTTCACCTTCTGTTACCTGCACCTCATCGCCAATGATGACCTGGGCGCTGTCGTCGTCGTCAGCGCAATCATCATCGTCATCGTCGTCGCGGTAGGGTGTGACATCGCGCCAGGCGCGGACGACCGTGTTGCCCTCGAACTCGACGAAGGCCTTGCCCGAGGTCTCGGCGTTGGAAGACCCGACGACGATGGGGAAGACCCAGCCGGTCGCCTTGCGGCGGTGTGTCCACTCGTAGCGCCAGATTTCCGTGCCGCCGCCAGTGCCGTCGAGACTTGACTTCGACGACGGTTCGCCCAGCGTGGCGAGCACCCAGGCTTTGTTGGTGACGCCCGGTTCGATCTGTCCGATGGTGTTGTGACCGATGTGGGTGCCCGAGAGTTTGGACGACGACGAGCCGGCGACGCAGCCCGTCAGCGTCATAGCGCTGACTGCAAGTGCGACAACGGCGACTGTGGTAGGGCGCTTCATGGGATCTCCTCGCGTTGCGTGGTTTGCGTGAACTGCGAATGCTGCAGTCACAGACACCACGCTCGGCAGATCATTCCGGAAAGGCGCGGGGAAGTTGCAGTGGTCGAGGTGCGGGGCCGCACGAGCGATCGAGACAAGCCGCACGAAAAAACAGGCCGCGGCGAAGGGGAAACGCCGCGGCCTTTGCGGGGGGGTGAGTGGGCTTGTTTGATGCAGGAAGTATACCCGCGATTCGGAAGATTGCAATGCCCAGGAGAGGATTCGAACCTCCACCCCAAATAATTGGGACCAGCACCTCAAGCTGGCGCGTCTGCCAGTTCCGCCACCTGGGCCTCAGTGGGGGGGCAATCATAGCGATTTTTTGATCGCTGGCACAGGAATCGGCCACGTAACTGTCCAGGCGTAGGTTTTCCAGCCCCACTTTCGGCAATTCCGCCGGTGACGTACCCTACCAGCGTGACCGAGCACCCCGACTTGCGTCTGGAGACGGTGGATCTATCGGAACTGCCCGAGCGGAACCGTAGCCGATGTCCTGATGCGCCAGGGAGTTACGAGTGGTGGCGCTTCGAGGCCGTCGACCCGGGGGCGCGGACCGGCTGCGTGGTCACCCTGCACAACGGCCTGGCCTTCAGCCCGCTTTATCGACGCCAAGTAGCCCGGCACTACGACGGCTCTGGGACGGTGCGGCCGGAACTGATCTGGCCCCAGGCCCATCCCGCCGTCTCCATCGCGGTCTTCAAGGACGGTAAATCACTGCGAAGAAGTGACTTACTGTACAAGGCCGGCGCCTTCGCGGAGATCGGTGAGCCCTGGGCCGCCCGCATCGGCCCCAACGTCCTGGAGCAGACCAAGACCGGCTGGAAGCTGTCGTTTCGCGGGACGCCCTGGTCGCTGGGCTTCGCTGGGCCGCAACTGCACCCGGATGAAGAAATCCTTGTGGAGCTTGAATTCAAGCGCCAGTTGCAGTCGCCGACCCTGGAGCGGGCCTACCTGCCGGAGCAGCGGCGCGTGCGTTGGCCCGTCCGCCGCCACGAGCCTGATGAGACCGCCAACGTCATTGCCGCTCTTGAACGTGGGACCGAAGGCGGCAGGCCCAGCGATGTGCTGAGCAGCACGCACGCGGTGGAGCCAGCCCCGGAGCCGGAATCCGATGCGTCCGCGGTCATTGAAGCCGAAGCGGATGACGCGGAGGAACGACCCGATGAGGATTCGACCCCGATCGAGCGCCCGTCGGCGCAGCACCACTGGCTGCTGGCGTGTCCCTCCGCCCAGGTAAGCGGCACGATCACCGTGACCACCAAGAAGGGCAAGCAGACGCTCAAGCTCGAGAATGCCATCGGCTACCACGATCACGTCTGGGGATCCGGCCCGATCGGCGAAGGCTTCCACTGTCGTTTCGCCACTCGCGCCAGTTGGCCGGATGGCGCGGTGGTCTGCGATCTGCCCATGTACGGGCGTTACGTGCAGGTGGCGGCGACATTCATGCTCTTCCACCGCACCAAGCCGCCCTCGATCTACCGGGGCGATCGGGTCATGCTGACCGCCCCGCAGCTTTCCGCCTGGCTGCTTCCCTTGCCGACCGAAATGCGCTGGAAAGGCGTGCGGGAGGCGGTCACCGTGCACCAGGAAGCTGCCTCCACGATTGAGCTCTTGGCGCACGGCGCCCGGGGTCTGGCGACGGTCGATCTGAGCTACCCCGATGAAGAGGACGAGAGCGCCCGCTCCGCCGCGCGTAAGGGCATGCGCACGGTGCGGGGCTTGGGCATCACGGAGCTGGACCAGTACAACCGCATGGACATGCCGATTCTCAGCCGCTTGATCGAGCGATGTCTGTTCACCAACCCAGAGCCGGGCGAAGGGCGCGATTGATGGAACCAAGCCGACTCACCCCGCTTCCCGCCACCGACGCTTTCCTGATCGAAGTGTGCAACCTGGGTATTGAGCTCGCGACGGGCGATACCGAGCAGTTTGGACGGTACCTGGCGCACCTGCTGGAGACGAACAAGCTCTTCAACTTGACGCGGATCACCGATGTGGCGGATGCTTGGATGCGGCACATCTTCGACAGCCTGACGTTACTACCGATCCTGGCGAGTGTGGGGGCGGAGTCGCTCTGCGATGTGGGCAGTGGGGGAGGCGCGCCGGGTTTGCCCCTCGCCATCGCCATGCCCGAGCTGCAGGTCACGCTTATCGAAGCCACCGGCAAGAAGGCGAAGTTCTGCCAGGACACCGCCGCAGCCCTGGGCCTCAAGAACGTCGTGGTCCTCAACGAACGCGCTGAGACGATCGGCCAGGATCATCACGGCTATCGCGAGCAGTTCGACGTGGTCTGCGCCCGCGCCTTGGGCAAGATTAACGTGGCGGCGGAATTGACAGCGCCCCTGGCGCGAGTAGGCGGACTGGTCATGTTCATCAAGGGCGAGCAAGCGGAGGCGGAACTGGCGGCAGGGGAGCGGGCCTTGGACAAGGTCGGGCTGGTCCACGACGAGATCATCGACACGCCGACCGGGCGCATCGTGGTGATGGTCAAGGACCGCAAGACGCCGCGGCTCTATCCCCGCCGGCCGGGTGAGCCGAAGCGCGCGCCGCTGAGCTGATATCTTGGTGGGATCTGCGAAGGGCTGGTGACCCCCTGGGCCTGGGGTTGGCGTAGACTCTGCGGATGCCCATCGACGTTGGTGACATTCTGGGTGCGGGCGGGCCGCTGTCGGAGCTCTTGCCGGGCTACGAGCCGCGCCCGGAGCAGCAGCGTATGGCCGAGGCGGTGCAGCGGACGCTGGACGAGCGCGGCCGGCTCCTGGTGGAGGCGGGGACGGGCGTGGGCAAGACCTTCGCGTACCTGCTGCCCGCCATCGAACGGATCCTGGAGCACGATGAGCGGGTCGTCGTCAGCACCCACACGATCAGCCTGCAGGAACAGATTCTCCGCCAGGATGTGCCGCTCCTGCAAGAACTCCTCTCGAAGATGCGGGGCGGCACCGCAACTCCAGAGACCGACAAAAGGTGTCGGATACCTTTTTCGGAGGGAAGGCCATTTCGGGCGGTGCTGGTGAAGGGACGGGGCAACTACCTGTCAATTCGCCGCCTGCAACTGGCCACACAGCGCCAGGCGCGGCTCTTCGCCGACCCGGGTTCGCAGCGCAGCCTGCGCGCGGTCCAGGAGTGGGCCTACGAGACGACGGATGGGACGCTCGCCTCGTTGCCCCAACTTGAACGCCGCAGCATCTGGGATCGCGTGCAATCCGACTCGAGCAATTGCATGGGCCGCAAGTGCCCGACCTACGATCGGTGTTTCTTCCAGTCGGCTCGGCGGGAGATGGAGAAGGCGGACCTCCTGATCTGCAACCATGCGCTCCTCTTCTCGGAACTGGCGCTGCGGGTGCAGGGGGCCTCCTTCCTTCCACCCTTCGATCATGTTGTCTTCGACGAGGCGCACCAGGTCGAAGACGTTGCCTCCGATCACTTCGGCCGGGCCCTGAGCGAAGGCCGCGTCTGGCACCTGCTCAGCGCCCTGCACCACGAACGCAGCGGCCACGGTTTTCTCGCGGACCTGCAACTCAGCGGCGGCGAGATCGATCCCGTCGCCGGGCTCATCAGGCAAGTCCTTGAAGCGGGCGAGACGGCTCGGGGCTTCTTCGAAGAACTCAATCGCTATCGCACCTTCGAAGCGCCGCGCAACGGCCGAGTAAGCGAAGCGGACATCATCGAGAACGGCCTGTCGCCCGTCATGCGCGAGCTCTCCGTGTCGCTGAAGGAGGCGCGCAAGCGGGCCCGGCGCGAAGAGGATGCCTACGAGCTGGCTTCCTACGCCGAGCGAGCGGGTTCGATCGCCAAGGACGCGGAGATCCTGCTGGGCCAGCAGATCGACGATGCGGTCTACTGGCTGGAGGCAACGGGCAGCGGCAAGCGGCAGCGAATCGGTCTCGCCTGCTCGCCGGTTGATGTCGGCCCCATCCTGCGCGAGCGGCTTTTTGGCATGGAAGTGGGCGTCATCCTCACCAGCGCTACCCTGACCACCGGCTCTGCCCAGGACGACGAGTCCGAGACCTCCAAGCGCGCCTTCTCGCACACCAGCGACCGGCTCGGCTGCGATGAGCCCGACACGCTCATGCTCGGCTCGCCCTTCAACCACGCCGAACAAGTGCAGCTCTTCATCGACGAACGCATGCCCAGCCCCACGGCTCAGGGCCACGTCGAAGAACTCGCCCCGCGCATCCTGGAACATGTCAGCGCCACCGACGGCGGCGCCTTCATCCTCTTCACCAGCTATGACACGATGCGGCGGACGGCAGACCTGCTGCGACCCAAGCTCGAGGCCGGGCAGCACCCCATGTACGTGCAAGGTGAGGACGGCTCGCGGACGGCGATCCTCGATCTCTTTCGCCAGGATCGGCGGGCGGTGCTGCTCGGAGCGGCGAGCTTCTGGCAGGGCGTGGATGTGCGCGGCGAGGGCCTGCGGAACGTCATTATCACCCGCCTGCCCTTCGACCCCCCGGATCGCCCGCTCACGGAAGCCCGGGCCGAGCGCATCCAGCAGGAAGGCGGCAACCCCTTCATGCAGGATCAACTCCCCAGGGCGATCATCCGTTTCAAGCAGGGCTTCGGCCGGCTCATTCGCAGTGCTGCCGACTCTGGCCGGGTCGTGGTGCTGGACCCGCGGATCGTGACCAAGCGGTACGGCCACTTCTTCCTCAAGGCCCTGCCCGAGGGCGTGCAGGTGCACCGGGCGGGCCACGACGAGGCGGACGTCTTCTGAGGGGCGGATCGCTCACGCGATCTGCTATCCTGCTCCGTTCGATCCCGCATCCGCAGACAGGAAGGCCCGCACATGCTCGGCAAGGTTTTCAAAGCCTACGACGTTCGCGAGAAGTACCCCAGCCCGCTCAACGAGACGCTCGCCTGGAAGATCGGCCAGGGCACGGCCCGCTTTCTCCTGGGGAAGGCGGCGGAGGCGGGCGAGGAAGACCCGATGATGAGCTACATCGTCGTGGGCCGGGATATGCGGCCGCACTCGCCGGCACTGGCGCAGGCGCTCATGGACGGCATGCGCGATGGGGGCGCCAGCGTCATCGACATCGGACTCGTCGACACACCTGCCACCTACTTCGCGGTCAACTACCTCGACTGCGCCGGGGCGGTCATGACGACTGCTTCCCATAATCCGATCGAATACAACGGCTTCAAGATCTCCGCTCGCAAGGCCCGGCCCGTGGGCAAGCCAACCGGTCTGGACGATGTACTCAAGCTATCGGCGATGGCGGACAAGGAGCGACCGCGTGGCGGCGAGGGGCGCGTCGAAGAGCGCAACCTCTGGGAGGCCTACCGTCAGCACGTGCTGAATTTCCTGGACCTGAAGGGCACGACGAGCAAGGTCGTCATTGACGCCAGCAACGGCATGGCGGGAACGATGGCGCCGCAGGTCTTTGGCGAGCGCGGGGAACAGGTCGAGGGCCTCACCATCGAACCGATGTACTACGAGAACAGCAAGGGCACCTTCGTGCATCCGCCCAACCCGCTCGTCGCGGAGAACCTGGCGGATTTGCAGAAGAAGGTCGTCGAGGTCGGGGCGGACCTCGGCGTTTGCTTCGACGGCGATGCGGACCGCTGCATGATTGTCGATGAGAAGGGGCAGATCGTGCCTTGCGACTTGCTGACCGCCTTGCTCGCCGAGTGGTACTTGGAGAGGGAGCCGGGCGCGAGCATCGTCTACGACCTGCGTTCGAGCAAGGCGGTTGAGGAGACGATTCGCGCCAAGAAGGGCAAGCCCGTGCGCGGACGCGTGGGCCATGTCTTCATGAAGGCGGAGCTTGCTGAGCATCAAGCGCCCTTCGGCGGCGAGCTGTCGGGGCACTTCTACTTCCGTGACAACTTCAACGCGGATTCGGGCGCCATCGCCATGGCGATCGTCCTC
>SWCB01007958.1_pt1 | contig 12624 bp, 10 predicted proteins | sample 4692901 | NCBI WGS metagenome assembly SWCB01 (sample SAMN10267276, study PRJNA491770) | bioreactor metagenome | isolation source: DHS bioreactor inoculated with subseafloor sediment | place: Japan: off Shimokita Peninsula | collected 2006-08 | reverse complement strand
CGTGGGGGTCGTGGGGGTCGTGGGGGTCGTGGGGGTCGTGGGGGTTGTGGGGGTCGAGGGGGTTCACAGGTCCTCCTCGTCGATCGGGTCGATCTCGAATCCTTCGTCTTCCTCGGTTTCGCCGATGTCGAGCAGTTCCACGAGGCGGAAGGACTCGGGCGCTTCCTGGTTCGGATTCATGACCGTCGTCGATGCCAAGGGGTCCGCCCCGCGCAGGTCGCGCACGATCACGGTCACCACGGTCAACCCGGGAAACTGGCTGGGCTCGGTCTCCAGATCGATCTGCCAGCGCTGCGGCTCGTCGTCCAGCCCTTCACTCTCACGATCGCCCTCCACCAGGTCATCGACGTTCTCGACTGTCGCCAGCCCCGCTTCCAGGCTGGCCAGGACCGTGCGGGCCACATCCACCGCTTCCTGCCGGCGGCGGGCGCTCTCGACGCTGCGCAGCACATCCGTGGAGACGCTGAGGATCACCAGGGCGCACATGGTGAAGAGCGCCACGCTCAAGAGCAGCTCCAGAAGTAGCGCGCCGCGGCGGGTCATGGGCCTCCCTCCGGCCGCATCGGCCCCGTGGGCGCCATGGGCGCTTCGACCGGCTGCTCCAGCAACGCTTCCTCGTCGAAGGGATCGTACTCCTCGTCTTCTTCGAACTCCTCGGCCTCGGCTTCGCTCTCACGCACCAGCACCACCAGATCCGCCTGCCCCGTCCAGCGATTGATGACGAGTTCCGCGGCGTTGCCCTCATCGTGCACCAGGTACAGCCGCTCGCCCCGGGTGACGGCGGTGCCGTCGGGGAAGAAGACCGCCAGGATGATGGGTTCGGTCTCGTCTTCGTAGACGAGCGAGGGGAAGCCGCCCATCTCCTCGCCGAAGGGTGACTCCGCATCCTCCAGGCCAGGCAGGGGCAGGTCCTCATCCAGCGGGTCGAGACCCGCCTCCTCCAGCCAGTCAGCCGGAAGGTTGCGGCTGACGCGAAAGGCGTCGCTCATCCGCAGCGTCGAACGCTGGACCGGCCGACCTTCGCTCTCCATGGGGGAGTTCAGCCCGTCCCTACGTGTCGCGGGCTCGGCGAAGAGTTCGTAGGGCCGGGCGACCAGGCGGGCCGGCCTCTCTCTGCCGAGGCCGATGTCGCTGCCGGGCCCGGGCAGGGTCTCGACATCGCCTGGCGTCAGCCCGCCGAAGCCGACCGGATCCTCCCAGCCGCCAAAAGCGTCATCGGGATTGACTGCCGGCTCGTAGTAGACCGCCAGCACCTCGCCGTGCAACTGCGCCTCGGCGCGGACGAGCGTCATGTAGGTCAGGACTTGCTCGCGCACCTCGTAGAACTGCCGACGATCGAGCGTCACCAGGATGCTGGGGACGGAGAGGGACAGCACGAGCACGAGCAGCGTCAGGGCGATGAGCAGTTCAAGAAGAGTGAGACCGGCCGCTCGCGGCTTCGCGCCAGGGGCGGACATCGGTTGGCAAACCACGGGAAGCATGTGGTGTCGCGGGAAGACCGCTCGTGAAGAGCGCAATCCGCCCCGAAGCTCGGGGCAAGCCCGCGCCGCTAAATGGGGGGCGATCTCGGTTGATCGCGTTCGGCGTGAACCCACCATCGCGGGAGAGAAACCGCGCGCAGCGATCTTCTCGCGCAGGCGATGAATCGTTGGCAGGGTTGGCTGGCGCCCGTTCATGGGCTTGCGTGGTTGGACCCGTTAGCCACCTGAGGGCGGCAGGTCCATCTCCGGCATGTCGTCGTACAACTCGCCTTCCTCGTCGGTGAACTCGTCCCAGTTGGCGATGTCGTCCTCGGTGCCTTCTTCGCGATCGGGGCCGTTCGACCAGAGGTCGTACTCCAGGTCGTATTCCGACTCGGCGCGGAAGTTCCAGGGGCTGCCCCACTTGTCGTTGCGGACGGGCTTCTCCAGGAACTTGCGCCAGTTGGCCTCGTCTTCCTCGGTCTCCAGGTTCTCCTTGGACCAGAGGACGCTGAGCCCCTCCTCTTCCGTGGGATAGCGGCCCATGTAGAAGCGGAAGTCCTTGAGGGCGCCCTGGATGCTCTGCAACTGCACGCGGGTGATGTCCGCCTCCGCCTTGTCCTTGACGTCGATCAGGCTGACCACCGCCAGCCCACCCAGGGCCAGGAGGATGACGATGACGATCAGCAGTTCCATGAGCGTGAAGCCGGCCCGGCGGTGACGTCCCTGGCTGCGAGCGCGGCGTGTCGTTGCTTGCCTTTGCATGAATCCGTTCCTCGTGTCTTGACTCGCCCGGTCCGACGCAGACGCGCGCCGGCCATGGGCAGCGAGAGAGAGTCCCAACTTGGCAGCCCCATTCTACCACCTCGCCGCCGACGCCACGGCCGACAGCGGCAAACCCAGCTCACGGTGGGGCTTGTGAAACCAGGTAAATCAGATCGAGCTGGAAAGACGAATCATCGGTATAAGCAGCCCTACGGCCACAAAACCGATGATTCCACCCAAAACCAGCAGCATCAGGGGCTCCGCCAGCCGCACGGAAGTCGTCAGCAAGCGGTCCACCCGACCGTCCACGGTCTCGGCGATGGTGATGAGGACCTCGTCGAGGTTGTTGGCGCTCTCGCCGACCCGGATCATCTCGATGACATCGTCGCTGAAGAGCTTGGTCTCCTCCAGGGGCGGGGCCAGGCTCTCGCCGGAGCGGACCGCCTCGGTGGCGTTGGCGATGGCGTCCTCCAGGATGGCGTTGCCCGCCGACCCCTTGGCGATGCGCATCGCCGCCAGCATGGGGATGCCGTTCGCCAGCATCGTGCCCAGCGTCCGGCAGAACCGCGCCACGGCCACGGCCCGGGCCAGGGGACCGACGATGGGCAGCTTCATCTTCAGCCCCGACCAGTACCGCTGGGCGGCGGGCTGTCGGACCACCCACCAGCCGATGGCGGTCAGGATGGCGACACCGATAAAGGTGAAGAGGCCATAATCCGCGATCAGAGAGCTGATGAGCAGGATCACCTTCGTGGGAACGGGCAGGTGGGGCAGCTCGTCGAAGAAGTCGCGGAACATGGGCACGAAGAAGCCAAAGATCACCACCAGGACGACCGTCCCGACCGTCGCCAGGATGATCGGATAGATCATGCTGCCCACCAGCTTGCCCCGCAGGTCCGCCTGGTGGTTGAGAAACGCCCCCAGACGCGACAGCACCTGCTCCAGGAAACCGCCCGCCTCGCCCGCCTGGATCATGGCAAGCTGCACCTCCGGAAAGAGATCCGGGTACCGGCGCATGGAGGCGGAGAGGTCTTCGCCGTCCTCGACAAGCTCCGCGATCTCGCCGAAGGCGGAAGCGAGCTTGGGGCTCGACTTGCTGCGCCCCAGGATGCGCAGCGACCGCAGCATGGGCACCCCCGCCCGCAGGAGATCGCCGAACTGCTGGTAGAAGGTGGCGAGCTTGCGACCGCTGACGCCCTTGCGCAGGGAGAGTGTCATCGCCCGCCGCTCTGGCTGCACGCGCACGGGCGAGAGGTTCTTCTTCTCCAGCTCCGTGAGGACCGCCTGCTCGCTGGCGGCGGTCATGTTGCCGGTGAGGCGCTCACCGTCCGGGGCAATCGCGATGTACTGATACGTCGCCACGAGAAGAGCATACCCCGGAAATCCCCGCTGGTGCGAGCCTTGCCGGCCTATTGTCAAGTGTCCGGCAGGGACCATCGCACAAAGGAACGAACCGTGAGCCGCACCGCTGTCTGGTTTCGCCGAGATCTTCGTACCGCCGACAACACGGCCCTGCGCGCCGCCTGCGCCGAGGCGAGCGCGGAGGTCGTCGGGCTGTACATCGTCTCACCGGGCGACTTTCGTCGGCACGATGAGGCGGCCTGCAAGGTGGACTTCGTCCTCCGCTCCCTCCGTGAACTTTCGGCGGACCTGGCGAGACTGAACATCCCGCTGCTCGTCGAGACCGCGAAGACGCCCGCTGAGGTGCCGAAGGTCGTGGCGAAGCTGCTGCGCGAGCAGCAGTGCGAGTCGGCCCACTGCAACCGAGAGTACGAAGTCAACGAGCAGGCCCGCGATCGCGATGTGGAACGGCGACTGGCGAAGGCTGGCATCGCCCTGCATGCCCACCACGATACGTGTCTCCTCGCACCCGGCGACGTCCTGACCAAGAAGGGAACCTGCTCGACCGTCTTCACGCCCTTTCGCAAGGCGTTTCTGCGTCGGCTTGAGGAGACGGGGCTTCCCGCTCCCAAGAGCAAGCCGCGCAAACGGCGGGAGATGATCACCTCGCCATCAACCGTCCCCGAGCAGGTCGCCGGCTTCAAGAGCGACATCCCTACGGAGCGTTGGCCGGCAGGCGAGCGCGAAGCGAAGAAACGCCTCAATCGCTTCGTCGAACATCGCATCGACCGCTACGCCCGGGACCGCGATCGGCCCGACTTGGAGGGAACGAGCACCCTGTCGCCGTACCTCGCCCTCGGCTGCATCTCGGCCCGGATCTGCCTCGCCGCCGCCTGGGAGGCGAACGGCGGCATGCTCGATCGTCTCGACTCCGGCGCGACCACCTGGATCAGTGAGCTGATCTGGCGCGACTTCTACAAGCACATCCTCGTGGCGCATCCCCGCCTCAGCAAGCGCCGCGCTTTCAAGCCGGAGACGGAACACCTGCCCTGGCGAAACGATGAGACCGACTTCCAAGCCTGGTGCGAAGGTCGGACCGGCTTTCCCATCGTTGACGCAGCCATGCGGCAGCTCAACCAAACCGGCTGGATGCACAACCGCCTGCGCATGGTCACCGCCATGTTCCTCACCAAGGACCTCTTCCTCGATTGGCGCCTGGGCGAGCGCTACTTCATGCAACGCCTGATCGACGGCGACTTGTCCGCGAACAACGGCGGCTGGCAGTGGTCGGCCTCGACCGGCACGGACGCCGCCCCCTACTTTCGCATCTTCAATCCCGAGAGCCAGAGCCGCAAGTGCGACCCTGAGGGCACGTTCATCAAGCGCTATCTACCGGAACTTGCCGCTGTGCCAGCCCGCGACGTTCACAATCCTTCACCGGAAGTGCGCCGGAAGGTTGGCTACCCCGCGCCGATCGTCGATCACAAAGCAGCTCGCCTGCGCACCATCGCGGCGTTCAAGGAAGCCAAGTAGAGACTCAGCCAGTCGTGCCGTAGTTCGCCAGCAGGATGCCGAGATCGGCTTGGTCCGTGTCGCCATCGCCGTCGAGGTCGCCGCAATCCGTTGCCAGGTAGCAGGACAGCAGGATGCCAAGGTCCGCCTGGTCAACGTCCCCGTCACCGTCCAGATCTCCTGGCGGTGTGATGAGCAGGGTCGCGAGATAGACCGCCTCGTCCACGCCATCGAGGTCAGCGATGAAGGCAACCTGGTTTGCCTGGACGCTGCCGCGCCCCAGCGACAACCCCGTGACGACGCGCCCGGACAACTCGTTCCCGATCTCCACGACCTTGCGCACGACGCCCTGACGCGCGAGGTACACCCCGGCGGACTCCCCACCATTGAACTCACCAATGAACGCCACGGTGTCGCTATCGCCATCGAACGCAGGAATGTTCCCGAACTGATCGAACAGAACGTCGCGACCGGGAACGGTCGTGTTCAGATCGGCGATGCGCTGCATCGTCTCTCCGTCGCCGAGGTAGATGCCGACTTGCCAGGGATCGGTCTGCGAACTAACGCCACGAAACACGACCCGCTGCCCATCGATCTGCGGCGCTGTTGAGAAGCTGGTGAAGGCTGTACCGTCGCCAAAGGGCACGGCGGTCCCGACGTCAGCGATGCAGACGAGACTGCCGTTGAGCTGGGCGTAGATCCCCTGTTGGTCGTCCTCGCCGCGCCCCCAGAAGGCGATGTTGCCATGGCTGATACTGGGCGCCATCAAGGGCATCGCCCCATCGATTCTGCTGAACGTCCCCACGCCGCCGGGAATCGGGGTCGATTCGTCGACGATCACCACAAGCTCATCGTCGAGGCGAGCGTAGACGCCCGACATCCCCTGGTTCTTGGCGCGAAACACCACATCGCCGGCACTCAGGTAGGGCTGATCGAGGTACTCAAAGTCGCCCAGGCCCCCTGGGACCGAGTCACTGCGGTCAACGATGCGTGACAGACCGGTTGGCGTGGTCAGATAGATGCCGCGCTGGCCGCTCTCGCCAGAGCCTTGGAAGGCAATCTCGCCGAGATCCGTGCTCAGCCAGGCGCTGAAGTACTCGAAGACGCCGACGCCGTCAGGGATCGGGGTGCCCCGGTCAGCGACGATCTCGATCGGGTCGCCGGGCTCCGCCGCGTAGACGCCCCACCAATCGTCAGCACCGTTGCCCGATTGCCCGAAGAACGCCACCTTGCCATCACGGAAAGCCGGCCTGCTGAAGTGTTCGAACATCTCGCTGCGCCCGGGCAGGAGCGAACTCGTATCAACGATGAGTTGAAGCGAAACCTCTTGCGCCCGAATGGTCCCGGACACCACCAGGGCTCCCGCGAGGCAGCCAATGCTCTTCAGCCACTCGTGCATGAGAGCGCCTCCCTTCCAGCCGTGAAGCATGCCACAGCCCACGCGAAAGTCAAAAAAGTCTGATCGCCTACGTGAAGAACGAAGGCGATCAGACAGTGAGTAGATTAAGGGCGTCGCTCAGCCGCCGTAGTTGGCGAGCAGGATGCCCAGGTCGGCCTGGTCCGTATCGCCATCGCCATCGAGGTCGCCGCAGTCGCTGTTGCCGTAGCAGGAGAGCAGGATGCCCAGGTCGGCCTGATCGACATCGCCGTCGCCGTCGAGATCGCCAGGCAAGTCGCTCAGCTCGCTCATGACGAGCAGCCGCGTGCCGGACGCTCCGAGGATGAAGTCGTTGCCGGAGACGCCGATCGACTCGATCCGCCCTGAAACGGGGACGTCCGCAGCCTCCCAGGTGGCGCCGCCGTCGTGCGTCACAATGATCGATCCACCGAAGCTGCGCAGGGCCAAGCCGTTCATGGCGTCGCGAAAGACAACCTGAATGCAGCGCTCGTCGTAGACGCGCGTCCAGTTCGAGCCGCCGTCGACGGTGCGGTAGATGCCCGGTTCGTCGCCCTGATGAACGGCGACGACGCCCGTCCAGACGTCGGCCCACCACATGTCGTGCGGGACATTCGGCAAACCCGTGGTGGGGATCTGGGCCCACGTCTGGCCGGCATTGTCCGTGAAGTTCAAGCTCGGCGCTTGGTTCACATGTCCGAACATGAAGCCCACCGACTCGTCCACGAAGAACAGGGGACCCGCCTGCAGACTGAGGGAAATCCCGTCGTTGGCGACGACCCAGGTGGCGCCGCCGTCATCACTGCGGTAGGCGCCGCCCCCGGTGGTGAGGCTGTACGTCGAGACCAACATGCGCGAGTCGTTGGGAATGGCCACATCGGAGACGCGCTGGTCCGCCGGAAGCGCCGCCGCACTCCACGTCTCGCCCCCGTCCGCGGTGTAGCGAATGTCGTCGTAGGCGCCGGCGAGGCCGAGATCGTTGCCTCGGAACTCCAACGCCAGCACCCAGCGGAGGTCCGGACTCTGGGCCGGCTTTGTCCACATCGTCCCGCCATCGTCGCTCCGCAGCCAAGTCGTAGACCCATTCGGAGTGCTGGGCTGATTCACCGCAAAGAGCACACCGTCGGCGCGGGCGGCGATCGTGTTGATCGGTGCGGGAGAGTCTTCATCCAGGTTGTCCGCGGCGTTGGTCAGCGTCACGCCCAGATCGTCGCTGTAGAGCAGGTCGCCCAAATCCGTGGTGAGCAGTACCCGCCCGGAAGGCAGCTGGGCGATACCCAGGAAGCTGACCGCCCCACGATAGTGCAGATTCTCCCAGGTCTGACCGGCATCGAACGTCTCCCAGAGCTCCGCACCCTCGCCGGCGGTGATGGCCAGCCAGTGCTGAGAATCCAGAACCAGCGTGTCGTGTCGATAGAGCGGGAAGTTAAAACCACCGACTTCCGTCCAGGTCACACCGCCATCCGTCGTCTGCCAGCGCTCGAAGTCGGAGTTAACCCGACCGTTCAGGCCGTCAATGAAGAAGAGCTCGTTGAAGCCGAAGGAAGGGGGCGTGCCGAGCTGGGTCCAACTGGCGCCGGCGTTTGTGGTTCGGTGGAAGACGTCGTCGCCCGCCACGATACAGGTGTCATCCGCGGTCCAATGGTGCGCCCGAATCTCGCCGACGCCGGGCCCCATCTCGGTCCAGGTGGCGCCCTGGTCGCTGCTGACAAGAACAACGCCGCCGTCGCCCGCCGCGGACAAATCGCCGCCCGGCAGGATATCCAGGTCGCGCAGCGTCGTTTCCACGGGGACCGGGACGACTTCCCAACTGAATCCGCCGTCGTCGCTGCGGTACAGGCCGGGCGCCTCGCCGGCAACGATAAGTGAGTCCGCGTCGAGCGCCAGCACATCGAAGAAGTGCTTGCGGATGCCGTTGAGGTCCTGGCGCAGCTCCCACGTCTGGCCGTCGTCCGCCGTGTGCAGCACGCAGCCGAATTCACCCACGGCGTAGGCGCTCTGGCCGCCCACCGGCAGGATGGTGTGGATCGAATTGCCTTGCGGTCTGGGGTGGCCCCACTGAAACGAGAAGTCCGAGTCGGCGGCCAAGGATGTCAAGGCGGGCACCACGAGAACGCCGGCACTGAGGAGGCGGGCGGCGGTTTTCATTAGCTAGCTTCCTATCTGAATTGCATTCCATGAGGCAAGCGTCGACACGATATGCCTGCCCGCCTAGGAGAGTCGAAGCGCGACTCGTGAGATACGAGAATCAGGAAGAATGTAAACAGTGTGGACGAATCGACGCGGTGAGCCGCACCGTTCAAACGAGACTTCGGAGAGGCGCTGAGGACTCGCCACGAAGACCTCCGCCCCCGACCTGCTATCCTCCCCGCCAATCGCGGGGGCGGGAACTCGATTCAAGCCACATCTGTCAGGAACGAGACCATGCCAGCGCCCAAGAGCTTCTGGGACAAGAAGGCCAAGCGCTACGACGCCCAGACCGTCAAGGGCCCCAACTACGCCAAACGAATCGAACGTGTGAAGGCGTGGCTTGAGGACACAGACGTCGTGCTTGACGTCGGCTGCGCCTCCGCTCAGATCACCCTCGACCTCGCCCCGCACCTCGGACAGATCCACGGCATCGACGTCTCCGCCAACATGATCGAGATCGCCACGAAACGGGCGCAAGAGGCCGGGGTCGACAACGCTCGCTTCAGCCAACTGGACCCCGCCGATCCGAGCCTGGCCGAGGCGTCCTTCGACGCGATCACAGCCTACAGCGTCCTCCACCTGGTTGACGATCTGCCCAGCACCCTCGCCCGCCTGCGCGACCTGCTCAAGCCTGGCGGGACGCTCATCGCCGAGACCCCCTGCATCGGCGACTGGAACCCGCTCTGGAAGATCCTGGTGAAACTCGCCATGCTCGTCGGCATGGCCCCGCCGGTCCTCATCCTGAAGGTGGCTGAGCTCGAGTCGCTGCTGGCGGAGACCGGCTTCGACGTCGTGGAGAGCACGGTCTACAACCCCAAGAGTCGCCTGCAATGCATCCTGGCGCGCAAGCGCTAGGGAGCAAGGCCGCCGGGCTTCCCGTTCGTCCGCCGGAGGTTCACCGCATGTTCACCCTCACGCTCCTCACCGCCCTCGGTTGCGGACTCAACGCCGGCATCTTCTACGCCTTCTCCTCGTTCGTCATGAGGGCGCTGGGCAACCTGCCCCCGGCCCAAGGGGCCGCCGCCATGCAGCGGATCAACCTCGATGTCATCAACCCTTGGTTCATGGTGGTCTTCATGGGGACGGCAGCGACCAGCCTGGCGCTCATCGTCTGGACCATCCTCGCCTGGGACGTCCCGGGCGCGCCCTACCGCCTTGCCGGCGCGGGGCTCTACCTCGTCGGCACGTTCGGCGTGACGATGCTGTTCAACGTCCCCCTCAACAACCGCCTCGCCAAAGTCGACCCAACGACTGAGGAAGCCGCCACCCTCTGGGCGCGCTACCTCAAGGTCTGGACCGCCTGGAACACCGTCCGCACCATCGCCCCCCTCGCCGCCCTGGCGGCGTTGATCTGGGCGATAGTCGAGTAGACAGTTTGATGCGACGTGGGAGGGTGGGAACTCAAGCCCCGTAGCCGAAGCGGGCGAGGAGGATGCCCAGGTCGGATTGGTCGGTGTCACCATCGCCATCCACATCGCCGCCATCGTCGAACTCGTAGCTGGCGAGGAGCAGACCGAGGTCCTGCTGGTCGATGTCGCCGTCCAGATCGAGATCACCGGGCACGGGGATGTAGAAGCCGAAGACCGCGTCGCCGCCGGGGAGGCCATCGCCGCTGGGCAGGGTCGGCTCGCCCCAGGCATGGGTCAGCTCACCATCGAGCGCCTGCGCGGATTCGACATCAACGATCGTGTCGCTCGCCGTGACCGCGTAGATGCCAAACTCAAGGGCGAAGGTCGGCGTGAGCGTCACCGTCTGCGCTACCTGGTCGTACGCGAAGTCGAATGCGACGGGCGAGCCATCGCTATCGTGGATCGCGAAGTCACCCGCCGCCGCTGTGACATCCTTGTGGAAGGTGAGCTGAATCTCCGCGAGCGTGTCGCCGTCCACGATGCTGCTCGGCGCGGGCGAAGTCTCAACCAGCTTGGGCGGCCCGGGCAGGAAAGCGACCTCATCCGCCTCTTGCCAGAGGATCCACTGCTGCGGATCGAAGTCGACCGCCGAGGCTGTCTCAGTCAGGGGAATCAGGAAGTGCTCGACATCCGCATCGTTCCACACGACATGCGTCGCATCGCCCGCACCCTCCGTCACGACGATGTCCACCGGGAAGACGAAGAGCGGATAGTCCGTCGTCTGCACCTGCGTGATCGAAAGCTCCAGATACGGCGCGCCCGCGACGTCGAGCGCCCGCCAGGCATACTCGTAGCTCGGCGACCCAATGTCGTAGACGCACTGCTGGAAGAACCAGTCCAAGTCAGCACCGGTCACCGACTCCGCGACCGCTTGAAAGTCAGCGGTGATCGCTGAGTCGTATTCAAACGCCTGGCGATAGTCGGCGAGGATCTGGAAGAAGGCATCATCACCGACAACGTGGCGCAGTTGGTGCAGGACCCAACCGCCCTTCCGGTAGGTGAAGTCACCCGAGAAAATGCGGCCGACGTTGGACAGGTCGTAGCAGTAGACGCTGTCATCGAATCGGCCAGGCCGACGGTTGGCCATGTGGTCGATGAGGGCTTGCGTATCGATGCCGCCGTTCTTGCGTTCCTGCCAGATGGCCTCGCTGTAGGTGGCGAAGCCCTCGTTGAGCCAGATGTCGTGCCAGGTGGCGCAGGTGACCATGTCGCCCCACCACTGGTGCCCGGCTTCGTGGGCGGTGATCCACTCGGAGAAGGTGCCCTGGCCGGTCATGGTCTGGTGTTCCATGCCCCCGCCGAAGCCGAAACCGTAGATGCCGTACTTCTCGTTGGCGAAGGGATAGACGCCGTAGACATCGCTGAAGACGGTGAGCATGTCGCCGGAGCGCAGCCACTTGTTGCGGTTCGTCTGGTTGTCGTCTTCGGGAAAGATGTAGAACTCGAGCGGCATGGTGATGTCGCCGTACTCCCAGACGCCGGCGAAGCGGTTGTACGCCGAGGCGGCGAAGCAGAAGAGGTAAGGCACGGTCTGGTACTGGGTGCGAAAGTGAAACTCGGTCCGGTCATCGCCGAGATCGGTCTCGCTGAGCAGCACCCCGTTCGCCGCGGCAGTGAGGTCACTGGGGACAATGATCCGCAGGTCGCCCGTCGCCTTGTCGGTCAGGTCGTCCTTGGTGGGCCACCAGGTGTAGGCGAACCAGGGCTGGCTGAGCGTGTAAACGAGCGGGTCGTTGCCCTCGGTGGTGAAGATGATCGACCCCCAGTTCGCCGACTCAGGATGGCCGTTGTAGGAAACGGTGAGTGTGAACACCTCGCCGGCGTCATAGGCCCGGTCGAGCGTCGCTTCAATCGTGGCGTCGTCCAGCCGATGCCAGGCGATGCCAAGGGAGTCGATCTCCACGGCGTCGATGGTGAAAGCGTCGTCCAGGCGAACCTGGAAGGTGGCCAGGCCATCCACCAGCACCTCGGTGCGGATGGCGCAGACGCCGGTGAGCCACTCGCTGTCGGGGTTGACCTCGAGCGTCAGGTCGTAATGCAGGACATTGGTGTCGGCGTCGTCCCGCGCGGATCCGTAGAGCAGGCTCGGCGAAATGGGCAGCCCCCGGGCCGCCGCCCGGGCGTGCGAACAGGCCAGATCCTTACCCTCACCCGGCTCGGGGCGGGCGGCACAGGACGTGGAAAACAACGTGAGCAGGAGCAGCGCTCGCCACATAGACTCAGCCTCGCTTCCAGACGGGTACAGCGAACAGGGTGCGAACGGAATCGCCACACCGGGAACGAAGCAAGTCTATCGCTCCCAAGGGCCGCGGCAAGCGTCGGTGCGAAGGAGAGTTGTGGTCGCGGGGTTCGGACTGGCTCAGGCAGCGTCAAGAATGCGATTGATCAAGGCGTTGACGAAGGCGAAACGCGAGCCGGAGAAGACGCCGCTCGTCTTGCTCGCCGCGTCGAGGCGGGCCTGCTCGAGTTGGCCGGCCATCTTCCGAGCCACCTCCGGCGCCTCGTCGACCCAATGCTCGGAGAGGATCTGCACGTGCTCCAGCTCGTCGGC
>SWCB01004041.1_pt1 | contig 12725 bp, 9 predicted proteins | sample 4692901 | NCBI WGS metagenome assembly SWCB01 (sample SAMN10267276, study PRJNA491770) | bioreactor metagenome | isolation source: DHS bioreactor inoculated with subseafloor sediment | place: Japan: off Shimokita Peninsula | collected 2006-08 | reverse complement strand
GATGACGGTCGATCATCGCATTCCATATTTGACGTACCTCATTGTAATCAGGATCACCGGGAACGATAATCTGACCTCGAACTCTTCCATGAAGCTCGCTTAATACCTCATCGTTTAGAATTTTCATGTCGCCATCAAGTGAGCGAACTTGTAATTCAGCCATAATCACTTACCCATAGTTTTTGGCGAATGCACGGTGCATACGCCAGCCTATCTAATGAGCAATCGTTGGGAGTAAACCTCAATCATTGCTTCAGGTTGATTGCTACAACAATGAGTGTAGACGAGGCTTAGATTCAATAGCACAAAACCTAATGAACAGCCATGCTTGGGAGCCTGATTCAAATACTATTATACCCAAGTCACCAATTCCATAAACGAGAAAAAACCGTGGCGATATAAGGCTACGGTTTGTTGGAAGACGATCTTTATTTGGATATATTAGCTCTATTTAGAAGCCAAATTTTCCATTATTATTTTTCCATGCATTTTTCGCTGGAATTGACTCGATAGTATCCCAGTGTTCTACAATTTTATTATTATTAATGCGGAATAGATCATAGAAAGAAACGTGTTCGCCACCAAGGCTACCTTCACTAATACTCAGAACGAAATTGCCTTCACCTAATACGATATGGTTTTCTGTATAAACCATTTTAATGCCTTGCTTTGCCATCTCATCAAGTGCTTTGCCTAAGCCAGTAACACCGTCGGCTATGGCTGTATTGTGTTGAAGATAATCGGCATCACCATCATCAATAAAGCGACCTAGTTGTGCAAAGTCACCTTTCATAAGAATCGTATCAACAAAGTCAGTAACGAGTGCTTTGTTTTCTTTTGTCTTATCTAAATCGCTAATTTCTGTGGGGCCATCTAACTGGGTACGATTACTTGGATTTGGGCCTATTTTTTCAGCCAGATTATCCCAATGCTCAACAATTAAGCCATCTTCAAAACGGAATACATCAAAGCCAACTTTAGGGCCGAAGAAATTATAGTCGGTATGTGTAAATACGTAGTCACCATCAGTAAAGGCACGTTTTACATTAACCTTTGCACTGCCCTCTGGAAGCGCTTGTAGTACTGCACCAAAACCAGCAAGACCATCTCCCACTGCTAGGTTATGTTGAATATATTTATCTGGATTTACATAACTAATCGCTTGCTGATCGCCCGTTTCTATACTGTTAAGTACAGCAACCGCTTTGTCTTTATTAGATAGGTCCATTGTATTTTCCTTCGCTGAGATCTGACTTGCGTATGCTGTACACACTAAAACTGTTGTAGCTAAAGCGGCTGATATACCTTTTTTCATGATTTTTACCTCTCGTTGGAATGAAGTAATAGTAATGATAAAAGGCAGAACTCACATGGTCAGTACAGGCGGAATAATGGTCAATGACGAACTTCAAACTGTTTCTGAAAGCGTGATGGGGTGATCAATGTATGTTTTTTAAAGTACTTTACAAAATTGCTGGCATCTTCAAAGCCAAATTCATAAGCAAGCTGTTGAGTTGGCAACCCATCTAATACAAGTCGCCTTTTTGCCTCCAAAATAGTGTAGGCATCGATGAGTTGCTTAGCAGTTTGATTGGTCGCTAATTTACAAATCTGATTTAAGGTTTTATAGGTAGTGTGCAGATGATCAGCATAATAAGTAGCATCTCTAGAGTGACGGAATTTTTTTTCAAGCAAATCAACAAAATCAGAGAACTTACCGAGTTGATCTTTATTTAATCTATCATGATGATTCTCTGGCATCACTCGGCGAAGAATTAACGACAATGAAGAAAACAGAAACATGACGATTAAAGGATCTGATTCCTGATGCACAAGTTCTTTGCTGATTTCAGCCAATAGCTTTTCGCTGCTGCTCATGGCTTCTGAGTCAGGAATAAATACAGGCTGATAAGAATACTCTAAGTGAGTTGGCGTAAATTCTGGCAATCTCATGTTCGCAAGGGCTTGATTGATAAACTCTTGCGTAAAGAGCAGTATTTTACCTTTTGGTTTCTGGTTAAAATCAAACGCGTGAACTTGATTTTTTTGAATGAAAATAAATGCTCCCGACTCATAAGGGTAGTTCACAAAATCTATTAAATGAGTGCCCTCTCCTTCTTCGATATGAATAATCTGATTGAAGTCGACGCGATGTGGCAAGGTAGGGTTATGATTAAGACTATCTTTACGTTGGTACAGTTGTTCTAAATCAATGATTTCGATTTCGCGGTTTGCCGTTTTTGTGTGGTTGAAGCCAACTTCAGGTATATTCATATTGCGAAAACCATTTATATAACATTCTGATTGTATTGGAGCCTAGATCATATCACTTAATGCTCTCCCCCTGTAAAACCGTCAGAAGGAACACTACGGTGCCTAACACATTTCATATTTACGGGCTTGTGTTGCACTACACCGTCTAAATGTTTATGTGTTACGCAGAATTACTTCATCAGAAGCAAGACCTATAATCAGCTCTCGTAACCATTTATGACTCGGATCGTTATCAAAATGGCGATGCCAAAGTAACGCATATCCACCCGGTTCGAGTTTTATTGGAAGCGGCTTAACAACGAGATTGGCATCCATATTTAACGCTTTAACCGCAGAAAACGGATAACACATCAGTAAGTCACTCTGCTCACATAACTTCACTGCACTCTGTACATCCGACATATTGACCGCACTGTCGAGTTGTTTGCGCTCAATGTCGAGCACCTCTTTTAATAACCAACCGCTAATGCCACCAATGGTGACTTCTAAATGTCGGTATTTCAAAAAAGTGTCTATATTCCATTCTTCTTGCAATGCAGGGTGATCTTTGCGCATCAGACAAACCGAATAGTCCCGTACAAGCTCAGCATAATTAAGCTCATCAGGAATGCTAAGGTAATGAGACTTTGCACGTTCATCCCATTCAAAAATTCCAATACCAAAATCAATTTCACGCCTCAGTAAACGATTGAGACTATCATCACTCCAGGTACGGCTATTGATACTAATGCCGGGCGCTTGCTTAAGTAAGCTCGGCATGAAACGCGAATACGTCACGGTATATGCCGTTTCAACCAAGTCAAATGTAAACGTACGCTGGCTTTTTTCTGGTTCAAACTTTGAAGGAATCGCCAGCTGATCAATCTGACGTAAAACCTCATGAATACTGGGTGCAAGAGACAACGCCTTTGGTGTAGGATGCAACCCCTTTGACTGACGATCAAAAAGTGGATCATCAAAGGTTTCACGCAGTTTAGCCAATTGTTTGCTGACAGCTGATTGGCTAAGATATAAACGTGATGCCGCCGCTGTTACGCTGCGCTCTTCGAGTAATACTGCCAATACCCGCAATAAGTTAACATCAAAATTTTTCACGTATGATTACCATTTATCAATGATTACAACCTTTGATTGTATACCGAAGTTATCTCAAGATGTTCGTTTCAGTGATAATTTTCAAGCTCTTACAAATACAATAAAAAGCCCCTCGTCTCGTTTAGGTAATTTGATTCACGCTGCAATTTTTTAATACCGACAAAAACAAGCATACGACTTTAGCCAAATGCTCAAAAAAACCTCAAAAATGACTATTGATCTTGTTAATATGTTAGCCTTGATTCAATTTACAGGGTGATGAAATGAAGATTAATGAAACAGATGTACCTACCTAATCGTCGCGTAATTTGTGGAGCATTATTTCTTCTTATAAGCTCAATTGGCATATATTGGACTCATATGAGCCATGCGCTGAACGCCCAAGAACAGCACCTGTTGCTGAGCGATATCGTTAATGCACAAGCAAAAGCATTTGAACGCCGTCTATCACAATCATTATCTGCTACGCATATTTTAGCTCTGGAAGTTCAGCAACAAAATGGTCGAATCGACGATTTTGATCACTTCTCTGAAGAGGTATTGAGAACGATTGGTGGAATATCTAATCTCCAACTAGCACCAGATGGAATAATCCAAAAGATATACCCTCTTTTAGGTCATGAGAAAGCTATCGGACACAACATCCTTAAAGACGATAAACGCCGTAAGGAAGCGCTCTCTGCCATCAAGAAGCAAAAACTCACCTTGGCTGGTCCTTTCAAACTGATTCAAGGCGGGGTGGCGGTTATTGGCCGCAATCCGGTATTTATCAGAGACAGTAACAAGCAGGTATTTTGGGGCTTTACCTCTGCGCTAATCTATTTAGATGATTTATTAGCTTCAACGGAACTGGACCTCTTACAGTCCAAAGGGTATCGCTATCAACTAACTCGACAATCCCCTGATACAGGCGAGACAGAAGTGATCGCAGCCTCTAGAGAAGCTATTGTCTCTCCTCATCGTACTAGCACAATCAATGTTCCAAATGCTACTTGGAAAATAACCATAAGCCGTCCAATGGAAGGAAGCATCTGGCAGGCTGCGCTCGGTTACCTTACCAGTATTACCATCGCTCTATTTGGATCTTGGGCTATGTGGTTTGTACTTAGGCAGCCCGAAAAACTTCAGAAAATTGTTAAACAAAAAACACATGAACTGGAACAATTTGCGCTTTATGATTACTTGACAGGGCTTGCAAACAGGCGACTTTCAAATGAGCACCTAGAGCGAGTCATTCAACAAACCGAATGCTTCGGCAACTCGGCAGCTTTACTCTATTTTGACCTAGATGATTTTAAGCGCATCAACGACTCTCAAGGGCACGAGGTAGGTGATGGTGTGTTACAACAAATTTCGCATCGATTGAACTCCGTCGTAAACAAAAGTGATATCGTTGCCCGCATTGGAGGCGATGAGTTTACGGTTCTATTGTCTGCTTCCGACTCTGCCTTTGATACTGCCCGTATTGCAGAACGACTGATAAACGTTATTTCAGAGCCAATTTTCTTGAATAACAAGGAACTCTCGGTTTCTGCATCGGTTGGAATTACCATGATCCCTTCAGACGGGAATGACGTGTCCACGCTTCTAAGAAACGCGGATATGGCAATGTATTCTGCTAAGAAAAGTGGCAAACGGAATTATCATTTTTTCAATAAAACACTTCAGAAAAAAGCATTGGAAAAGGAGTCTATAGAAGAAGATTTAGACACAGCAATCAGCGAAAAACAATTTATTTTACACTACCAGCCAATCATTAATATCAACAGTAATAAGTTATGCGGTTACGAGGCCTTGATTAGGTGGAACCGTCCTAAAGAAGGACTCTTGTATCCCGAAAGATTCATTAGTATTGCGGAAGAATCCAGAAAAATTAGAGATATAGGCTATTGGGCTATTCAGGAAGTGTGTGACGTCATTAAAAGACGCCAGTTACAGGCAGAGGATCGACATCGTATATCGGTTAACTTATCGCCAAGGCAATTCAATGATCCGGATTTGTTGGAGAATATACGCAGGATTATCCTGAATGTGGGTATTGATGCACGCTCTCTTGAAATCGAAATAACAGAATCGACATTAATGGAAAATGTTGAGAGTGCGATACATACTTTACATCAGTTCAAGGAGTTAGGCATTACAGTCGCCATCGACGATTTTGGTACAGGCTACTCTTCCTTGGCGATGCTAAAACGCTTACCCGTCGACAAACTCAAAATTGACCGCAGTTTTGTTAAGGATCTGAGCTCAAATAATTCTGATCAGAAAATCGTTCAAGCACTAATTTCCATGGCCCACACACTGCAAATTAGCGTAATAGCCGAAGGCATCGAGACACAGGAACAATACAATTTACTTCAGCAATATGGCTGTGATTTCGGTCAAGGCTATTTTTTTAGTAAACCTGTACCGATTACTGAATTGACCGTGGCTATGAGCCCCGTAGTTTGACCAACGAGAAAAGAAAAAAGGACGCTACTTATTAACAATAAGCCGCGCCCTTATTAAACAGTTCTATCTCATAAACAAGCTGGTACTCGATGCAAGACATTGAGATGCTAACGTTAACTTTTACAAATAATTTAGAACTCAGACATTAGCTGTTTGTACTTCATATCGTCTTCATACATCTGATGGAAGATTTGATACTTCATATCATAGAAGCGCTTAATTCTGTCTGTTTGTGGTGTTACAGCTTTTCCAATACGACTCATTGCATTCATCGCATCTGGAATATCGGTATAAAAACCTGACGCGACTGAACCTAGCATTGCAGAGCCAAGTAATACTGCTTCGCTTTCTTCTGGTAGTAACATTAAACAGCCAGTTGCATTGGCATGCTCTTGCACAAAAATCGTATTCTTTGTTCCTCCCCCACACCCCATGATGGTATCAATCTCGTATCCCGAGTGATTCATTACTTCAATGATATGCCTTGTTCCTAACGCAATTGCCTGAATTGTCGCTAGGTACGCAAGTGCCATATCATCGAGTGTCTTCGACATTTTTAGACCAGTAATCGTACCGGTAAGGTTTGGGTTAGCTCGTGGAGAACGGTTACCATGAAAATATGGCAAGACATGAATGTCTTTCGTTAGAAACGCAATATCTTCTTTAGTGCCCGCGAGTTTCAATAAATGATCATTCAGTATTTGATAAACCGTTGTTCCATCTTTCGTTGCTTGTGCTTTTAGTTGACCATATAAAGGATTCGACGTGATGATATGGTCAATTAACGCGCCTGTAGCAGATTGACCACCTTCATTTAACCAATGATTCGGGATCATTGCGCCATAGTAGGCACCCCACACACCATCGATAAAACGTGCTGTTTTTGATGCTGCCATATGGCAAGATGAGGTTCCACCGATTAATGCCAAACGCTTATTAAAATCGGCAGTCTCGCCAGCCATACCGGCGGCTCCTAGAACACCAATACCACCAGCATGAGCATCAATAATCGACGTACCAACAGGCGTACCTCGTATTAAACCTAAATCATCAGCTGCGTGTGCCGTTAAACCCTGTCCTACTGGCTCACCCATGGGCTTAATAACATTACCAATAGACTTTGCACCATCAGCAAGTAAATCATCTAACCCAATGCGTTCAAAAAAGTGTGTATCCCACTTATCTTCATGACCAAGGTATGTCCATTTACACACGGTAGAGCAAAGGGAACGGCTATCATCAAACGTTGCTTTCCATGTTAAAAAATCGGGTAAATCAAAAAAATATTTAGCTTGAGACCAAGTATTTGGCATATTTTGCTTTAGCCAAAGTAACTTCGGGGTTTGCATTTCAGGGGAGATACGATTGCCCACATATGCCAATACCGGATGTTCTGTCGCATTAATACGCTCTGCTTGTGCAATGGCTCGGTGATCCATCCACATAATGATATTTTGTTCACTACGACCTGTTGGGCTTACTGTTAATGGTTGACCTTTCTTATCTAAAACAACTAATGAACACGTTGCATCAAAGCCAATGCCTTTTACTTGAATCGGATCAATACTCGCTTGTGAAACGGCATCTTTCACCGCCATACAAACACTTTGCCAGATATTTTCTGATGATTGCTCAACAAAATCGGCACGAGGTTTGAACATTTGTGTATCGCGCTTTGCTTCACCGACTTTTCGACCAGAGGCATCGAAAACACCCGCTCTTGCGCTGCCACTACCAACATCAACGCCAATAAAATAAATACTCATTTTGCTCTCTCCACTAAGCTTTACGTTTTTGTAGGGTAATGAATAGAATTAAAATGCCACCCCAAAGAGCCATCGTAAGATAACTGCTGACTCCTAATAAGTTCAGACCGCTTTCTAACGATTGCAATACAATCAATGCCAAGCCAATACCAATAATTCGACCAAAACCACCATCTGGATTAATCCCTCCTAATACCGATGCTAAGATGGCAATCAATAAATAGGATTCCCCATAGCCTGCTTTGGCCGAGTTGAATTTCGCCATCATAATAAGTGCAGCAACCCAGCAAAGAATCGATGAAATTGCATACACATAAAGAACCGCTTTTTGTGTGTTGATACCTGAGAATCGTGCAGCCTTCTCGTTCGAGCCCATTAAATAGATAGTACGACCAAGGCTGGTGTGCTCAAGTAATCCCCATAAACCAATAGCGAAAAACACGAAGAGGATAAGTGGCATTGGAATACCCAATACTGCGCCATTACCGATTACTAATAATGATTCTGGAAAGCCTGACATAACACTGCCACCAGAAATCAAAACGTTTAGGCCATTAATTAATGTCATCATTCCTAGTGTTGCTAATATTGGAGAAACCCCGACATAAGCAATTAAAGCACCGTTAAGTAAACCAATCACAACCGCTGTAACTAAACCGGCCACCAAAGCTAACAACAGTACCATTCCATTATCGGGTGCCATTGTGATAATGCTTGCCATAACTAAACTGCACGCATTGGTCGTTGCAATAATGGAGAGATTAATACCACCTGTAAGCATGCACACAGCCATGGCGAGCGCTAACATCCCCAATAATGGCATTTGTGATGACATAGACTGTAAATTAGCCACCGAGAAGAATGTGTCACCACTTGCGACAGCCATGATGGCCATAATGCTAGCTAAAATGACTAATAAGTAACGAATATTTCTGTCCGTTGGCAGCTTCAATGCGTTCAATACCTGATCCATTACGCCCCCTGCAATGCTTGTTTCTTTTCATTCAGAGCAGTCATACTGATACTGAATACAATGATGAGACCAGTGACAACCGCATGCCAATAGGAAGGAACCCCCAGCAATGTTAATCCGTTCTTCATAATGGCTAATAAAGCCACACCAAGAACAACTCCCATTAGCGTACCTTTTCCCCCAGTCATACTCGTTCCACCTAATACCACCGCGGCCAAAACCGTAAGTTCAAAGCCCATTAATGAATTCGGTGCAACTGACTGTGTAATTTGGGTTTGCACCACAGAAGCGATACCCGCTAATGCCCCCATATAGCCGTATACGAACAAATGAATGCCAAATAAATTAATACCAATTCGACTCGCGGCATCTGCATTACCACCCATCGCATAAATCTGACGACCTAAACGTGTTTTAGACATTAAAAATGACGTAAATAAAACAACAGCGACAAGCATTATAATTGGAAGAGATAAGCCATAGTCGTATCCGTCGCTCCCCACAAAGGTGAACCACTCAACCCCATCCATAAACCAATCAGGGAAACCGTATAACCAAGCACCATTGCTAAAGTAAATCAGCAATCCAAAAAATAGATTGAGTGTTGAAATCGTAATGATGATGGCAGGTACTTTCAGCTTATACACCAATACGGCATTAATAAGACCAAGCAACATACCCACAGCAGCGGCAATCAAAAAAGCAATAAAGAAGTTTCCACCAATAGACAATACATAGGTCGCCATAACGTACTGCGCTATTGCGGCAGTCGCTGGAAATGAAATATCAATACCGCCTGCAATCAGAACAACAAAAAGCCCACAAGCCATGATGCCTAAAATGGCAGAACTCACCGACATATCGAAAATATTGCCCAACGTTAAAAAATCTTCCGAGCTTATTCCTAACCCAACAACCATTAAACCAATAAGAGCCGCTAGATAAAATTCATGACGCTTTATTAAAGCACCCCAATGAAAACGAATATGATCACGCATTGACTGCCTCCATGATTTCTTTTTCTGAAGATGTTATTGGATGAAAGTCATGAGAGAAATACCCATCTTTCATAACAATCACACGATGGCTGTTGTAAAAAACTTCAGGAATTTCATCACTCACCATGATGATAGCCATCCCCTTTAAGGCGAGATCTTTTGCTATCTGATAAATACTCTCTTTATTCGCAATATCAACGCCCACGGTTGGAGAATCGAGAATCAACACATCTGGCTCTGCCGCAATCCACTTAGCAATAGAAATTCGCTGAGCATTACCGCCCGACAAACTGGTCACTGGTAACATGGGATCAGCAACTTTAATTGATAACGATGAAATGAGTTTTCTCACTAAACTTGTCGCTTTAACATGGTCAAGAAAACCATTCGGCTTTTTCAATCGAGACAGAACAGTCGCTGTAGTGTTGTCTTGTATGGATTGTTCCATAACTAACCCAGTACTCATCCTGTCTTCCGATACATAGCCAATGCCATGAGCAATAGCTTCTCTGTTAGAACTAAATTCAACAAGTTTGCCATTAACCTTCATTTGGCCGCTATCGGGCTTCGTCATACCAAATAATGCCAAACATAACTCAGTACGACCTGAGCCTAATAAACCTGTTATAGAAACAATCTCACCAGCACGAACTTGAAGATTAATATCATTAAACTGCCCCTTTTTAGTCAGGTTAGTAACCTCTAACTTCACGTCTCCTTGCTGTTTATATTCACCTAACGGAGAATACTCAAAACGTTGCCCCGTCATTAAAAAAGCCAATTCATCGCTATTCATTTCATCTGCTGGATAAGTACCAATAGTTTTACCGTCACGAATAACCGTTATACGATCAGAAATCTCCATGACTTCATCCAGCTTGTGACTAACAAACACAACAGTGATGCCTTTGGACTTTAAATCCGCAACGACCTTAATTAAGCTATTTACTTCGGTGCGAGTAAGAGAAGCTGTTGGTTCATCCATAATGACAAGCTTGGCATCAGACGCCATTGCACGGCAAATCGCGACCAACTGGCACTCCGCAATAGAAAGTTGCTCTACGCGTTTAGTTAAAGGAAGTGATACCCCCACTTTATCCATCGCAGCCTTGGCTATCACATCTAAACGCGCTTGCTTAACTAAGCCTTTCGTCCATGCCATATGATCTTGCACTGCAATATTTTCAGCGACAGTAAGATTAGGAAATAAAGATAAATCTTGATAGATAACCTGAATCCCATGCTCTATGGATTGCTGCGGATTCAAGCGGGAATAGGTTTTCCCATCAAGTACAATCTCTGCCCCTTTTTCAGGTGCATGTACCCCAGAGATCACTTTGAACAAGGTACTTTTTCCACAACCATTTTTCCCTGCTAAGCAATGCACTTCACCTTTATTAAAAGTTAAGTTGATGCCATCAAGGGCCTTAACGGAACCAAAATGCTTGGATACACGCTTTAAGGTAATAAATGCTTCGTTTGACATGATGGATTTCCAGCTAAAGGGCAGCATTGCACTGCCCAAAACAAAATTATTAATAGTGTAATTAGAAACCAAGGTCGCGAGCGTTAGACTTGTCCACAACGAGGATTTTGTTAAATTTAATCACACGCTTTTCTTGATCAATCTCTGCAACACCAAGATTATCAACGGTCACACCATCAACCACTTTTTGACCGTCCAACATTTGTTTCGCTACCGCAACCATCGCATAACCAGCATCGGCCGGATTCCATAAGAAACCTTTATCAATCTCGCCACGCATCAAGTACGGTGCCGCTTGGCTTGGCATCATAATGCCCACAGTGCTCATTTTGTTCTTAGCACGTTTCTTCTTAATTGCCTCACCTGCACCAATAGCACCGAGTGATCCATAAGAAACAATACCTGTCATGTCTGGGTGTGCTTTCATTAAATCATTCGTTGCAGCATACGAAGCATCAATACTTTCTGCTACAGGCATACGACTTGTCACTTCATACATATCTGGGTAAGCCATTTTTTGGTAATCAATCGCTAGATTTGCCCAGTTGTTATGCAGTGGAACCGTTAATGAGCCGACATAAACGGCATAGCCACCTTTTTTGCCCATATTTTTCGCAAGTTCATCCATTGTCGCTTTCGCATAAGCTTGATTATCAATGGTTTCGATATCCCAATCGGCACTGTGGCCATCTGGCGATTCGTGAGTCAGTACAATAATGCCCTTCTCACGTGCTTTCTTAAATACGGGTTCTAATACCGTTACATCATTAGGAACAACGGTTATAGCGTCTACCCCTTTAGCAATCAGATCTTCAATGATCTTCACCTGCTGAGCGGGATCGGGAGTAGACGGGCCTAGCTGACGGGCATTAACACCAAAATCAGTAGCTGCCTGCTCAATACCCTTGTTCATTTGGTTAAACCAAGGGATACCTGATACTTTCACGACGTTCACAATTTCATAGTCTTTTGCCTGAACACCAGCAGTAGCAAGAGCCAGTGTAAGAGCAGCAACTTTGAACAAGACCTTTTTCATCGTTTCAATCCTTTATTATGTGTATAGGGTATTGGAGATTCGATAAGAAGAATATGAGGCATACACCAATAACAAACTGAAAGTCGCCCTCGCAATGTGATCCATGCACATTAATGTAACCACACCGAAACATCACAGTTAAAATATTGTTAAACTAAAACCATAACGTAATTTAAACAAACCAAATTACGCCAAAGAATACAATAAGAGAACAATTAAAATACAAGGTAGCAACAATACACTTTGCGATTACCCTCGACGGTAAAAATTAATTGAGAGAATAGTCATTACTGACTGATGGGAATATTATGATTTATGATCTAGTTCTTATTTATTGCTAAGTATTACATTGTTGCACTGAAAAAACAGAGGTTCAGCCAGAATTTAAAAACATCTCGACGAGCCACTTTTAAAATATAAGCAACTCATGATGTATTTTTATTACAAATAGCTCTTTACGAAGATACGATCGCCAGCCTCATTTATGATGTTCTCAACTCTCACTATCACCAATGCATTTTGCCATTATCATCACGTTTTTAACCTATCAAAGATACTGAATACCTTGGATATCATTGCGGTAGATAACATTTATCTATGTGATATGCATTTTTTCTATGGTTGCCCTTTATAAAAGGCATTTCAC
>SWCB01004382.1_pt1 | contig 12776 bp, 9 predicted proteins | sample 4692901 | NCBI WGS metagenome assembly SWCB01 (sample SAMN10267276, study PRJNA491770) | bioreactor metagenome | isolation source: DHS bioreactor inoculated with subseafloor sediment | place: Japan: off Shimokita Peninsula | collected 2006-08 | reverse complement strand
TCTCCGCGTACGGCAATGACGACGGCGGTGACATCGATGGCGACGGCGACACCGATCAGGCCGACCTCGGTCAGCTCCTGGCGGCGTACGGAGGCCCCTGCCCCTAACCGGGGGCATACCCCCCAGTGGGGGGTATACCCTCCTCCACTTCCCTTGCCTACAGTAGGCGAGCGGTGGATACCATGACGTGTTTGCCCATCCACCCCGTCGTACGCGACGGGGTGTTTTCTCGCGCTCGACGCCACCGGGGCCGGGCACCGTGGCCAGACCGAATCGGCGCGTTTCCCGTTGGCGGTCTCCAGGCGGGTCGTATACTGATGGTACGAACCGACTCGTGGACTGAGACGAGGAGAGCGGGGCTATGCTTCAACGTGCAGTCTGGCCGCTCGCAGGGGCGCTCGTGGCGCTGGCAAGCGCCTCGGCCTTTGCCTATGAAGTGTCGCTGCAGCGCGTGGAGAACGTGCTGGCTCCCGGGTTGGATCCCGCGCTGCCGGACTTCAACGACGGACACTACCTGACCTACGACTTCATCGTGCACGTGCCGGACAACGGCGGCGGCTGGAGCAGCATCCACATCGTCGCCCAGTTGACGGGGCCCGCCACGTTCCAGCAGCATCCGATCGGCGGCGACGAAGCGGCTTCGGCGCAATGGCTCACGCACTTCCCGGCCCTTGAGTTCGACTGCTTCTTCGCCATGGATGACCGCGAGGATCTGATTCTCATCGATGTCAACAACACGCCGAACCTGATCGATGGAACCTGGGCCGACACGCCTCATGTGCCTGGTCCCAAAGCAGCCTTGGCCGCACGCTATACCTTCCGTTTGGCGCACCAGCTCGAGGATGTGACGTTGCACGCCGAGGGTGCACTCACCGATATCAACTGGGGCGGCATGCTCTGGGACTTCGAATTGGAGCTCACCATCCCTGCTTGCCCCGGCGACCTCAATCTGGATCGCCGTATTGATCAGCACGATCTGGGGCTGCTGCTCTCTTCCTACCAAACCAACGCCGATGGTGATGTTGATGGCGACGGCGACACCGATCAGGACGATCTGGCGCTGGTGCTGGGGCACTACGATGAAACATGCCAGCCGTTGCCGTGAGTCGACGGCGAACGGCGCTTCCAGACCCGTGAATCTGCAAGGGGGCGGTGCGATGCGAATGAGAACGAGACGAACAACCGGCCTGGCGCTTCTGCTGATCCCGGCGCTGCTGATGCAGTCGCGGGCAGCGGCTCGCCCACCGTTCGCCGATCTTTCACCATTCGAGCTGGGCGACGGCGCCTTCGATTCGGTGATCGTGGATCTGGATGGAGACGGTCGGCTCGATGTGGCGCTGACCGACATTGACAGCAATCGCGTGGTCACCCTGCGCAACCGGGACACCTACTTCATCGCCGGTCCGGGTGCGTATGTCGGGCCAAACCCAACGGGGCTCTGCGCCTGCGATGTCGATCAAGACGGCGATGTTGATTTGCTGGCCGCGAATCACGGTTCCAATCAGCATCCAGGATCGAGCATTACGCTGCTCGTCAACGAGGGAGACGGGACCTTCGCGGCGGCCACGATCGCCGACGTCGGCGGCCGACCCCGCGACATCGTCGCCGGTGACCTGGACGGCGACGGCGACCCGGATGTGCTGGTGGCGAACGATGCTTCCAACGACATGGCCCGCCTCCTCAACACCGGTGGCTCACTGCAGGCCGATGGGACTGTTCCCGCGCCGGCGGGGCCGGTCGGACTGGCCCTGACGGATCTCAATGCCGATGGCGTGCTCGACCTGGCGGTGATCTCGCGCCTGGAGGCGACCGTGAGCGTGAGCTTCGGGTTGGGCGATGGAACGTTCGACGAATTCACCGCGTATGCGACGGGCCTGGTGCCCTCCGACCTGGTCGCAGCCGACCTGACGGGTGACGGCTTGGCGGATCTGGCGGTGAGTTGCCTGCTCGACGACTCCGTCAGCGTGCTCATCAATGACGGGGACGGTGGCTTCGGAGCCGCGGAGTCGCTCGCGGTCGGCGTGCTGCCGACGTCTCTCGTCTGCGCCGACATCAACGAAGACGGGTTCTTGGACCTGGTCACCGTCGACGCCGGCAGTGTCGACGAGCCGGGCCGAACGCTCTCGCTTCTTCTGGGCAACGGCGAGGGTGGTTTCGCCGACGCCCAGCTTCTCTCCGGGATCGAATCGCTTTGGACGGTGGCGGCGGGTGATCTCGACGACGATGGCCACGTTGATCTGGCCGTTGGTGCATTGGATGGGCGGGTGCAGCTGCGGTTTGGTGTGGGGAACGGTTCTTTCGTTGAACCCATCGCCTCGTCCGTGGAGGGAGAGGTCTCGAGGATCCTGCCCTCTGATCTGGATGGCGATGGCGCTACCGACCTTGTCGTCATCTCCGACTACGAGGCGGCGTTCGGAGTGCTGTTGAACCAGGGCGGCGGCGCCTTCGAGGAGGCAGCGTACTTCGGCGAGAACCTCAATGTGACGGGAGTCGGGCTCGCGGATCTCGATCTGGATGGAGCCGACGACGTGCTCCTGGCTCACTACACGGGGAGCGCCGATGAAGACGCTCTCTATGTGTATCGCAACCTGGGCGGGACCTTCACCCTCATGCAGGTACTGCCGACCGCCGACTACCCGGGGCAACTGGTAGTCGGCGACCTGAACGGCGATGGCGCCCCGGACGTCGCCCTTGGTCTCAACTCAGATGAGGCGGTCATGGTGCTGCTCAACGACGGGCAGGGCCGGCTCGTCGAAGGCCAAGTGGTCAGTACCGGCGCCTCTGCACAGTATCTGCCCCCCGACGACTTCGATGGGGACGGCGATGCGGACCTGCTCTGCAGTTGTTACGTCGATGATGAAGCCCAGTTCGTCGTGCTGCTCAACGACGGGGCCGGCGGCTTCCCCTCACGCGTCATCACCCCCCGTCCCAGCGCACGATGGCTGGGACGCGCTCTGGACTTCGACGGCGACGGCGATCTCGACGTGGCGGTCAGCGGCAGCGGAATCATCTTCGTCTACGAGAACCAGGGCGACGCCTCGTTTCGAGAGCGAGAGGCGGCGCTCGTCGGGTTCTCCGCGACCATCACCGACGTGACGGACACCAACGACGACGGCCGGCCGGACTTGCTGGCCCGCAAGCACTCGCCCTATGCGCTGCTCTACCTTGAGAATGGCGGTGCTTGGTCCATTCAAGTGAAGGGGATCATCCAAGCCTATGGCTTGCTGCGACACCTCGCGACAGCAGACTTCAATGGCGATGGACAGCTTGATCTCGCCCACGTTGCCGGCGTCCACCGCGAGGACGATCAGATCATGGTGCTCTTGGGCCGCGATCCCTTCACCGCCTGCCTCGGCGACATCGACGGTGACGGCGATACGGATCAGGGCGATCTCGGCCGCCTGCTGGCCTCCTACGAGTTGCCCCCAAACGACCCGCAGTACGACCCGGACGCAGATCTCAGCGGCGATGGTGCGGTCGGCCAGGCGGATCTGGGGATCCTGCTGGCGGACTACGACTGTACGCCTTGATTGACAACCGACCCGCGCGGGGCACGGGTCGGTGGGGTGCTCTAGTTGCGTCGTCTTCCCGGGCTCAGCGAGCAGGAGCCTTGAACTTGTTGTCCTGGCGGAGCGTCTCGCGGAAGCGGCCGTAGGTGCCTTCGCCGGAGCGCCGCAGGGCCCCGCAGAGTTCCTGCACTTCCGGAATGTGCGGGTAGCGGCTCTCGATCTCGGCGAGGGCTTCGCTGAAGGGCAGGCCGTCGCGGAAGAGGATGCGATGCGAGACCTTGATGGCGTCCACGGTGCGCTCGGGGAAACCGCGGCGGATGAGGCCGATCGTGTTGACCGCCCGCACGGTGGCGGGGTGGCCTTCGACGGTCATGAAGGGGGGCACGTCCTTGCTGACGCGGGCCATGCCGCCGACGAAGCTGAGCCGCCCGATGGTGGTGAAGTGGTGCACGCCCGTGCCGCCGCCGATCCCGGCGCCGCTGTGGACCACGACGTGGCCGGCCAGCATGACGGCGTTGGCGAGGACGGTGTGGCTGTGAACGATGCAGTCGTGGGCGATGTGGACACCGACCATGAGCAGGTTGTCATCCCCAACACGGGTGACACCGCCACCCAAAGGGGTGCCACGATGGACCGTGACCTGCTCGCGGAGCTGGTTGCGGTCGCCGATGACCACGCGGGTGGGTTCGCCGTCGTACTTGAGGTCCTGGGGGGCCACGCCGATGACCGCGAAGGGGAAGATCTCGTTGTCAAAGCCAATCGAGGTCAGCCCCGTCACGGAGACGTGGTTGTGCAGGACCGTGCCGCCTCCGATCCGCACCTGCGGACCGATGACGCAATAAGGCCCGATCGTGACGTCGTCATCGATCTCGGCACTTGGGTCGACAATGGCGGTTGGGTGAATACTGGACACGCAAGAAACTCCGCTTACTCTCGGCGTCGCACTGCAGGGCAGGCGATTGGTGCGTCCACGGCGATGTGCCGGTTCGGATCCCTGAGGGAGGAGAGTTACTCTTCAGGATCCACCAGAATGAACTTGATGTGCGCCTCCGCTACCAGATCGCTCAGCACGAAAGCACGACACTTCAGGTTTCCGGTCCGTCTACCGGCAGATATCGTCACGGCCTCCAAAATGAGTTGATCGCCCGGGGTTACCGGACGACGCAGTTTGACTCGGTCCAAGCTCAACAGCATGGCAATCTTACCAATGTGCTCGAGTCTCCGCGACATTAGGAGACCCGCCAGCTGGCACATCGATTCCACAATCAACACACCTGGCATGATCGGCTTCTTGGGGTAATGACCGATAAAATACGGCTCGTTTGCCGTCACGTTCTTGATCCCCACCGCTCGCTGGTCCGTTTCCATCTCCACTACCCGGTCCACCAGCAGCATGGGGTAGCGGTGTGGCAGAATCTTTCGGATTTCCAGGATGTCCATCGCCGGGGCGTGCTGCAGGGCGTGCTCTCGCTGGGCCGCCTCCAACTGGGGTCGCAGACGACGCACGGCCTCGTGATTCGTCGCGTGACCGGAGCCGCGAGCGATGACCTGGCCCTGAATCGGCACACCAAGCAGGTAAAAATCACCTAACAAGTCCAAGATCTTGTGTCGGGCCGGCTCGTCGGCGTAGCGGTAGCTGTTGTCGATCGGCCCGCTCTCGCCGATCACCAGCACATCCGCCGGCTTCACATGCTCGAACAGCCCACGCTCCTGCAGGGCCTGGGCCTCAAAATCCATGCTGAACGTGCGAGCCCCGGCCAGGTCCTTGCCGAAGCTGCCGTTCGACAGGGAAAACTCGGTGAGCTGCCGCTCCAGCCAACCGTAGCCGGCGTAATCGAGGTCGTAGAGCACCCGAAAGTCATCACCGCCGGGCAGAATCGTGATCGAGCCGGTCTCGTTCTCGATACTGATCGGTTCACGCACCTGCAGGGTCAGCCGGGCCGCGTCCTGCTTCTCCAGGCCGGCCTTCTCGAGAGGCTCGAAGAACAGCAGAGCCGACCCGTCGCCCAGCGGGGGTTCCGGGCCGTTGAGCTCGATGAGGACGTTGTCGATTTGCAGCCCCGCCAGGGCCGCCAGGCAGTGCTCGCAGGTCTCCACCACCGCCTCCCCCGCCCGCAGCACGGAGTGCCGTTCCGCCGGCTCGATGTGCTCGATCGTGGCGGGAATGCGGTTCGGCTTCGGCAGGTCGGTGCGGACGAACACGATGCCGTGGTTGGCTGGGGCGGGGCGGAAGGTCAGCGTGACCGGCTTGCCGTGGAAGAGCCCTCGGCCGGCAATCTGCACCGATGCCGCGATAGTGTGCTGCTTTTGCATGAGGTTGGGGAACGTCTGGGGGGTGTGCCTGCGGTAGGCAATCAGGATTCCGAAGTCCGACGCCGTTTCTCACCGAGCATTCTACTCTGCATCGCCAGGATTCGGTACATGTCATGGAACGGTCGGGCGGGGTACCCCGCCCAGGTCTCTCCCGGCGGGATGTTCTTGGAGACGCCGGAGCGAGCCGCGATCCGAGCCCCGGCTCCGATACTGACGTGGTCGGCAATGCCGGCACCCCCGCCCATGAGGACCCCGTCGCCCACGGTGATGCTCCCGGACAAGCCGGACTGGCCTGAAATCATGCAGAGCCGACCGATACGGCAGTTGTGGCCGATCTGGACGAGGTTGTCGATCTTGGTGCCGGCCCCGATGGAGGTGGCCCCGAATTTTCCTCGATCAATGGCGGCATTGGCCCCGACCTCCACGTCGTCGCCCAGCTCAACATGCCCGATATGGGGGATGTGCCGAATGCCACTGCCATCCGGCAGGGGCCGGTAGCCGAACCCATCCGCCCCGATGATCGCCCCGGCGTGCAGCACGACTCGTTTGCCCAGGAGGCAGCGTTCACGCACCACCGCCCCGGGCCAGAGGACCGAGTCAGCCCCGATGATCGCCCCGTCCAGGACCGTGGCTCGCGCATGCAGCGTCACGCCGTCACCGATCACCGCCTCCGGTCCCACGTAGACGAAGGCTCCAATGCGGACCCCGTCGCCCAGCACCGCCGATTCCTCGACGAAGGCGGTCGGATGCAGGCCGATCTCCGGGGCCGGGGCTGGGGGGGCGAAGCGCTCCAGCACCGTCGCCATCGCCAGATCCGCGCTCTCGACCACGATCAGGGCCCGTTCGCCCTCGCTGGCGTCAGCAATATCGACCCCCTTGGTCACCAGGGCAGCGCTGGCCCGGCTGCTGGCCCACAGGCCGGCGTGCTTGGCGTCCCCGATGAACGTCAAGTCGCCCGGACGGGCCAGCTCCAGCGTCTCCAGGCCCGAGATCGCCAGGCCGCCGGGGCCACGCAGCTTGCCTTGTACAAGGTCGGCGATGGCTGCGGTCGTCATGGTCACCGGCGCAGGGTGAGCCGCGACCTGGGAGTCGTCTTGTGATGCTGGGCAGTTCATCGCAGCGTTCGCGGGGCCTCAGCGATTCATGTAGGCCATGAAATCGTTGGTGATATCGATGTCCGGGTTCACGTACATCGTCTCCCAGGAGGCGATCGCCTGCAGTGTCTGCTGGTTGGCGAGGATGCGGCCATCGTTGCTGCGGGGAAACCCCGCGGGCGGGGGGGAGGAGTCAATGATCACCAGATCGATGCTGTTCGTCTCGCAGAACGTCTTGAGTTCGCCCACGATCTCCATGTACATCGTTTGCATGGCCTGGGCGTCCTGCATGTTGATCATGTCCACCTCGTAGGCCTGCTCGGCGGCGAGCATGGCCTCACGCCGGCGCAGCTCCTTGAGCATCGTCTCGTACCCCGGCGTTCCCTGCAGGGCCTCGGCGTCCAGCTTGTCCTGATCGAGATCCTCGGCTTTCGCTCGCAGGGCGGCGACGATCGCCTCTTGTCTGGTCTTGAACTCGCCCTTCATTGCGGCAGCGCGGTCCAGCCCGCTGAGCAGGCGGTCGAGATTCAGGACGCCCACCACCGCTGGACTCTGGGGCGTCAGGGCCACGCCCGTCACCCGCGTGGTAACGGCGGTGACGACGACGCAGAGAACGAGCACGAGGGGCAAAACCGCGAATTGGCGGAAACGATGCATGGGGTGGCTCCTTTCGGTGAGCGGTCGGAGGTCAACGATGCCGCTCTCCCACTCTTCCAGGACACAGCAGGCATGATAGTCCATCCAACCCCCACGAGTGATCCGGTCCGAGCCAAGCCAGGGCAGAGCAAAGCGCCGCCCTGGGTACCCCCTGCCGCTCCTTGAGATGCCTCAGAAGGGAATATCCACCGCGAAGGTGAAGAGGCGCGACTCATCGCCCTCAGCATCGACAATGGGCCAGGCGAAGTCGAAGGCCAGTGGGGCGGGGCCGAACATCGGGATCTTCAGGCGAATGCCGGCTCCGACGGAGACCCGGTAGGGGTCGAACTCCACCTCGTTGCTGACGATGCCCGACTCGATAAAGGCCACGCCGTACATCGAGTCGCCGAGCAGCGGGTAGCGAATCTCGGGTGAGAGCTTGAAGAGGAATCGCCCGCCGACGTGTTCGTCCGACAGCCGGCCGTTCTTCAGGTAGCCGCGGGGCGAGACGCTGCGGAAGTCGAAGCCGCGCAGGGATCGGCCGCCCAGGTAGAACCGCTCGAACAGCGGTGCCTCGTTCTCCTCGGGGATGTAGGAAGCCCGCGTCTCCAGGGAGACCACCGTACGCCGGCCCAGGATGTCCTCGGCGATGGGGAGGAAGATGGTGTGCTCGGCGTTGATCCGGGTGAAGTTGTAGTCGCCGCCCAGGAGCCCGAACCGCTCCACGCTGAGTTCGGTGCGGCTGCCCTGGGTGGGGAAGGCGGGTTCGTCGTAGGTCGTGCGGACCAGAAACGCCCCGACGCTGGAGATCTCGTTCTCGCCCTCGACGGCGAAGAGATCGACGGTGGAGTTCTTCTCGATGTCGGAGATGTCCACGTTCTCGAATCGGGCGCTGGTGGAGAGGTTCCAGCGCTCGCCCAGACGCCGGCCGAACCCAAAGGTCCCGCCCAGGCGGCGTTCGTCCCAGTCGTCGTAGAAGCGGGTGCGCAGGAAGCCCTCGACGCGGAAAGAGAAGTCGGTGTCGAGAATGCGGGGCTCGACCAGGGAGATGCTGTAGTTCTGCACCTCGTTGCCGGGCTGCAGCAGGATCGAGAAGCGCTGCCCGCCACCGCGCCAGGCCCGGCCGCTCAAGAGTTCATCGAGCGAGTCCGGAGGATCGGAGGCCGCGAAGTTGCGCTGGGTGATCTCGACCTGTCCCAGCACGCCGCTGTCCGTACTGAAGAGGGCCCCGAAGCCGATGGAAGCGGTGTTGGTCTCCTCCATCTCGATGAGCACATCGCGGTAGCCCCGCCCGGCGGGAGTGGGGGGCAGAGGCGTCACCTTGATGCTGCCCGGCGCCCAGAATCGCTTCTGCTCCAGTTGGCGGCGGGTGCGAGCAATGGCCGTCTGGCCCAGCGGTCGATCCGGGCGGATATCGCTGTCACGTCGGATCACGTGATCCTGGGTGATGTCGTTGCCGCGGGTGACCACCAATCCTGTCCGGTACCGCTCGCCCTCGCGCAGCGTGATGACCAAGTCGGCGAGTGGCTGCTCCGGGACGATGAGCAGTTCGTGGGCGAGGCGGAAGTCCGTGTAGCCCAGCTCGCCGTAGGACAGCTCCATGGCGTCCACCGATTCCTTGATGGGCAGGCTGAGCAAGGGATCGCCCGGGCGAATGCTCATCCGGGCCAGCAGTTGCTCGTCGGTGAAGACGGTGTTGCCGTCGAAGATCACTCGGCGCAGCCGGGCCCGGGGGCCTTCATCCACGAAGAAGGTGATGATGGCCTCGCGGTTGTTCGAGCTGAGGCGCAGCTCCGAGCCCACGCGGACCTGCAAGTAGCCGTGGTCGATGTAGTGCTCGGCGATCTTGCGTTCGTCTTCGCGAATGCGGTCGGTGTCGATCTCGCCCTTGCGGAGCAGCCAGAGGCTGGTTTCCGAGCCGATCTCCCCGCGCAGGGCCTTGTCCGCGATGTTCACATTGCCTTCGAAGCGAATGTCGGTGACCTTGACTCGCGGTCCCTCACGGATGCGAAGGTAGACGATGCCCGCCTCGTCGAGTTCCTTGCGGTCGTACTCCACCCGAATGAGGTAGTAGCCCTTGTCCCGGTAGGCCTGCTCGATCTGCCGCAGCCCTCGCTGAATGGCGAATTCGTCCGCCGGGGCGCCCGGGAGCAGGTCGAACATCTCGCTGACTTCGCCATCGCTAAAGACGCTGTTGCCCACGCTCTGAATGTCTTCGATCAGCGGCTCTTCGAGCAGGGCGAAGATGATGGCCACGGAGCCGTCGTCGTAGGGCAGGACGCTGGCCTGAATGCGGGAGAAGCGGCCCAGCCTCGTGAGGCTGCGCACGTCGCGCCGGGTCAGCTCCGCATCGAAGGGCGTGCCCTTGGTCGAGCGGAGATTGTTGCGCACGTACCGCTCGTCGGTGCGATCCAGGCCGCTGATGATGACCTCGCGGACAGGCGCCCCGTTCCAGCGATCCGCCTCGGCGAGCGGCATGGCTTCCTGCGCCTGGGCCGCCAAGCCGGGCAGCAACAGCCACAGTCCCAGGAGCAAACGAACCAAGGTTGTGCGGTGTTGAATCGGCATGTGCATGTGGGCGACCCGCGAGCGGTCAGCAGGGAAGATAGCCCTGACCCGGTGCTGTCACAACCAACAGGTGGCTGCGGAGGTGTCCCGGCCACGGTGTTGCGGGTGGGTTCCCTCAGGCATTTACAGCGCCCATGACCGCTTCGATGACCTGGATCGCCCGTTCCACGCCCGCCGCATCCACATCGAGATGCGTCACCGCCCGCACCCGCTGCCCTCCCAAAGCCAGCATGCGCACTCCTTGCCCCTCCAGGGCTTGGCAGAACGCCGGCGCGGTCAAATGGGCTGGATCCACGTCGAAGTAGACGATGTTCGTCTCCACCGTCGCCGGATCGACGCTGAGCCCCTCGGTGGCGGCGATCGCCCGCGCCAGACGCGTAGCCAGGGCGTGGTCCTCCGCCAGGCGGTCAACGTGGTGGTCCAGGGCATAAAGGGCGGCAGCGGCGAGCATGCCCGATTGCCGCATCGCCCCGCCGAACATCTTGCGAAATCGCCGAGCCCGGGCCAGCGTCGCCTCGGATCCCGCCAGGATCGACCCCACGGGTGCTCCCAGGCCCTTGGAGAAGCACATGGAGATCGTGTCGAAGTGCTGGGCGTAGTCTCGGGACCGGTGCCCGGACCTGACGCAGGCGTTGAGTAGGCGGGCCCCATCGAGGTGGCAGCCCAGGCCCAGCCCGCGCGCATGGGCGGTCACCGCTGCGAGCCGCTCGATCGGCCAGACCGTGCCCCCGCCGGTGTTGTGGGTGTTCTCCAGGCAGAGGAGACGGCTGACCGGGAAGTGGATGTCGTTGGGGCGGATACTCTCGGAGACCTGCTCTTCGGTGATGAGCCCCCGATCGCCCTGGATGAGGGTGACGGAACAGCCCGCCACCGCCGCGAAGCCGCCGGCTTCGTAGCGGAAGAAATGGCTGGTGGCTTCGCCGATCAGCTCGTCGCCGGGCTGGGTCTGGCTGCGGATGGCCAGAAGGTTGGCCATCGTCCCTGAGGGCACGAAGGTCGCCGCCTCCTTGCCCAAGAGGGCCGCCACCCGCTCCTGCAGAGCCAGGACGGTCGGATCGTCGCCCAGGACGTCATCGCCCAGGGCCGCCGCCATCATGGCCTCGCGCATGGCAGGGGTGGGCTGGGTCACGGTGTCGCTTCGCAGATCCACAGTGGTGTTTGGCATGAGGGCCATTGTAGGTCGAGGCGACCCCGCTGCGGGCCAGGGAGGGCAACTGGCAGGCCCCGAAGACCGCTTCCAAGGCCCCTCCCAGCCGCGTGAAACGGCCCCTTTTGCTAGAGTGCATGGCTCACCCCACCCCCCTCCGGGAACCTGCCATGAACGACCCACGCCACGACCGACTCGCCGAACTTCTCATCAACCACTCCACCCGCATCCAGCCGGGCGAACACCTGCTCATCGAGCTCTTCGACGCCCCCGAGCAGATCGGCATCGCCCTGGTCAAGGCCTGCCGGGCCGCCGGCGGACACCCGCACATCACGGTGCGGCAGAACCGCCTGATGCGGGCCCTGGTCAAGGACGCAGGCGCCGAGCAGATCACCACCTGGGGTGACTACGACACCGAACGCATGAAGCACATGCAGGCCTACATCGGCATCCGCGGCGCGGACAACGTCAATGAGCTGTCCGGCATCGACGAAGAGAAGATGCAGCAGTTCGGTCGGCTGTACCAGAAGCCGGTCCACTTCGAGCAGCGCGTCAACCACACCAAGTGGTGTGTCCTTCGCTGGCCCACGCCCAGCATGGCCCAGCTCGCCCAGCAATGCACCGAGACGTTCGAAGAGTTCTACTTCAACGTCTGCACGCTGGACTACGCCAAGATGGCCGACGCCGCCGCCAAGCTCGGGGCCCGCATTAACGCCACCGACAAGGTGCACCTGAAGGGCCCGGGCGACACGGATCTGACCTTCTCCATCAAGGACATCCCCTCCGTCCCCTGCACCGGCAGCCACAACATTCCCGACGGCGAGTGCTTCACCGCCCCCGTGAAGGACAGCGTCAACGGCGTCATTCACTTCAACACGCCCACGCTCTACAACGGCATTTCCTTCACCAACGTCCGCCTCGAGTTCAAGGACGGCAAGATCGTCAAGGCCGACGCCGACCAGAACGCCGACAAGCTCGATCCGATCTTCGACACGGATGCGGGCGCTCGCTACGTGGGCGAGTTCGCGATTGGTTTCAACCCCTACGTGCTCGAGCCGATGAAGGACATTCTCTTCGACGAGAAGATCGCAGGCTCGCTGCACTTCACGCCCGGTCGCTGCTACGAGGACGCCAGCAACGGCAACATCTCCGAGATCCACTGGGATCTGGTGCTCATCCAGCGCCCCGAATACGGCGGCGGCACGATCACTTTCGACGGCGAGGTCATCCGCAAGGACGGCATCTTCGTCGTTGATGACCTCAAGGGTCTGAATCCGGACAGCCTCAAGGCGTAGGAGTTAACCGCCGAGGTGGCGGAGAACGCAGAGGCAGGAAGAGGTCAGGAGTGGGGCTGTGTGTTTAGCCCCGAAGCGCAGCGGAGGGGTGGCTGTGCAATGACGAAATCCGAAGCACGAATGTCTAAGGGGGGCGTTCGCGCTACTCGTCGCCGGCGGATTCTGGTGATAACGTTCAAAAGCTTGCGCAGATTGTGGCCGCGGCTCTCCCGCG
>SWCB01000332.1_pt1 | contig 12778 bp, 7 predicted proteins | sample 4692901 | NCBI WGS metagenome assembly SWCB01 (sample SAMN10267276, study PRJNA491770) | bioreactor metagenome | isolation source: DHS bioreactor inoculated with subseafloor sediment | place: Japan: off Shimokita Peninsula | collected 2006-08 | reverse complement strand
CCGCGAGCTCTACGACAAGCACTTCTCGCTCTACATCGACATGATTCAGGCACGCATCGATCTGCAGCGTGAGGCGTTCGGCAAGGAGGCGGATCTGCCCGCGAAGCTGTTCGAGGTCTACGACGAGTGGGCCGCCAGCCTCGCTGCCATGAAGGAGAGGTACGGCTCCGTGGTGACGCCGGCGCAACTCCTGGAGGCGGCGCAGCTACGCCACGCCACCTCCTGAGCGACGGCTGGGTCATTTGGCACCCCCTTCGGGCGCGGGAACGCAGGTTCCCGCGCCTTTCGTTTTGGGGAGGCTCCCCCACTTCCCTCGGCGCAGACAAAGACCCCGCGGTGTGCGGGGCCTGTCAGGGCGACCGAAGGGATTCGAACCCTCGACCCCCTGGACCACAACCAGGTGCTCTAACCAACTGAGCTACGGTCGCCACCTTGGCCTCCCAGGAGGCCGAATCGGGCACGGCACCGATAGGAGCCGGCCGATGGCTGGTGAGCGTAGCGCCGGGCGGCATGCCTGTCAATCGGCCCTGCCTGTCCGGGTCGTCCGCAAGCGGAATCCGGTGTCTTCGATCCGATGGGACGCGGGAATGGGGTCGGATCAGGTGATGTCGAGATTGGGCCTTTTCCTCAGGTATGCAGCCGCTAGAATGCGTCCGCTTTCGCTCCGGGGATTCTTTCGTTTCACCACCTGTACAGCCTTGCGGAATGTGGTGAATCCATGCATCCGATCACCGTTCAGCAGCGGATAGATGACCCCGGCCAGCCTTCCTCTGACCGGCGCTCCCGCTCCACAAGATGTTGGCACGCGGTGTGCCTGCGGGTGGTCCCCAGGGCGTGTAGGAATATTGGTGCAAGGCAAGGAACAAGATGCTGATGGTCCACGAAACGCTTGACCCAGTCGCCACTCACTGCTCGCAAGACCCGGATGCCAAGCACGATCCCCACGCGACCCGCTTGGGCAAGTTTCTCGCGGCGACGATCAAGTTCGGCGCCTCCGACCTGATCGTGAAGACGGATCAGGCTCCCAGGGTGCGCGTCCGCGGGGCTCTCAAGGCGCTCGACACGACGCCGGTGACGCGCGAGGACTACGCCAAGATCATCGAGTACACGCTGACTCCCGAGCAGAAGGCCGACATTGCCAAGTTCGGCTCGACGGACTTCGCCTACGACTACGACGCCAACCACCGCTTCCGCGTCAACATGTTCCAGGCTCGCGGCAAGATGGCGCTGGCGGCTCGCTTGATCACCTCCGACATCAAGAAGTTCGAGGATCTCTACCTGCCGCCGGTTCTCGAGGAGATCGCCCTGCAGCCCCAGGGCATCGTTCTGCTGGCGGGCGTGACCGGATCGGGTAAGTCGACCACGATCGCTTCGATGCTGCAGTTCGTCAACGAGCGCAAGCCCGTCCACATCCTCACCATCGAGGATCCGATCGAGTACATCTTCGAAGACGCCAAGGCGACGATCAACCAGCGTGAGATCGGCATCGACGTGCTGGACTTCAAGATCGCCCTGCGGGCCCTGGTGCGTGAGAACCCGGACGTGGTGCTGGTGGGCGAAATGCGCGATTATGAGACCTTCGAGGCTGCCCTCCAGGCGGCTGAGACCGGCCACCTCGTATTCGGCACGATCCATGCGGCCAGCGCCACCCAGACCTTCAGCCGCATCTACGACCTCTTCCCGCCCAACGAGCGAGAGCAGGTTCGCAAGCTCCTGGCCTACACCATGCGGGCGATCATCTACCAGAAACTGCTGCCGACTCTGCACAAGGACATCCCTCGAATCCCCGCCGTGGAAATCCTCATCAACAACTCCGTGGTGCAGAAATACATCCTCGAAGGCCGGGAAGGCGAGCTCCAGGAAGTCATCCGAGGGGCGGAATCTCAGCAATCAGGCATGATTGACTTCAACGGGTCGCTTGTGCAGTTGGTGGAGCAAGAATACATTCACGTCCGAACAGCCATGGATTCGACTCCGAACCAGGATGAGCTTCGGATGCGACTCAAAGGCATCCAGTGACCCCGGCCATCCGTTTCTGTCCGCGGGATAGGCGATTCGGGCGGCTGAGTACCCAACGAGGGCCGAGCTTATGACGTTGCCATCCCTTTTCCGGCTTCTCGGTACAGCGGACCCCGTGGTGCTGGTTGGATTTGTCCAGCCGGTGCTGATGCTGGCATGTCTCAGCGCCTGGGCTTGGCTGGTGTCCGCCAAGCTGGACAAAGACGCCCAGTACTACCACATGCCTCGGCAACAATGGGGACTGATCCACGTGATCGTCGGCGGGGCGGCGTTGGTCGCCTACCTGCTGATCCCCGAGGTAGCGCCGTTCAGCTCCTTCTGGCTCAACGTGCCGGTCCTCATCATCCTGCTGGGCATTTCTCCTGTCGCCTACATCATGGTGCGCAACAAGAAGGTGCCGGAAGAGGAGAAGATCACTCTCTCCGCGAGCAGCATGAAACACGCCCTGGAGCAGCGGCGCTCCCGCAGAGCGATCCGCTCGGCTGCCCTCACCTTCAAGATGGCGGACGGCTCGACCTACCAGACCCCCGCTCGCGACGACCCGGCCTACCAGGTGCATCTGGGGGCGGAGGAGGTCCTCTTGCCCGCCTTGCAGCGGGGCGCCTCCACCGTCGTCCTGGCTCCCGCCAAGTCCGGGGAATACGTCATGCAGATGGCGGTGGACGGCCTGCCGACCCGCTTGGATCCGCCGCAGAGCGCCCCCCCGGCCGATGTGATCGCCTACATCAAGCAGCTTGCGAATCTCGACGTCACGGATCGTCGCCGCAAGCAGCGGAACATGATCAAGGCCATCCAGGGCATGGACACCACCCCGATCAAGGTCGTGACGGACGGCTCGGCGGCCGGGATGCGGCTCTCGCTTACCCTGGAGCCGGAACGGCAGGTCAGGATCAAAGCGGACAGCCTCGGCTTGCTGCCCCAGCAGGCCCAAGTGTGGAAGTCCTTGACGAGCGACAATCACGGTGTGGTTCTGGTAGCGGCCGGCCCCAAGCAGGGACGCACCAGCACCTTCTACGCCCTGGTGGAGTCGCACGACGCCTACCTGACCAACGTGCAGGTTCTGGAATTGGAGACGGAACGTTCCATCGAGGGCGTCCGTCACAACGTCTTTGATCCGGCCAGCGAGGAAGCGGAGTTCTGGACCACGCTGCGGGCCATCATGCGTCGCGATCCGGATGTCGTGGGCATCTCGGAGTTGGTCGATAGCGAGACCGCGGAACAGGTGGCCGGCGGGGGGCTGGACGGCCCGCGCATCTACTTCTCGCTCCGTGCCGAGAACGCCATGCAAGCGCTGCAAAGCTACCTCAAGGCGGTCGGTGACACGGAGAAGGCGGCAAGCAGCTTGTCCGGTGTGGTGGCGGTGCGCTTGGTCCGGCGTCTCTGCGAGACCTGCCGCGTCCCCTACCAGCCCACCGAAGCCGCCCTGAAGAAGCTGAACCTCCCCGCCAGCAAGGTCAAGCAACTGTACAAGGCGGGCGGCAAGATCATCGTCAAGGGCAACAACATGGAAGAGTGCCCCGACTGCCACGGCTCCGGCTACGACGGCCAGACCGGCATCTACGAGATCCTGGCGTTCGGGGACGCCGAGCGCGACGTCATCAAGGCGGGCGATCTACAGCGGCTGCGGGCGGAAATGCGGAAGAAGAAGACCATGTTTATTCCCGACGCCGCCCTGGCCAAGGTGATGGAAGGAACCACTTCCATCGAGGAAATCAATCGCGTGCTTCGCCCGCAGGCGAAGCCGTCCGGCAAGCCGCGCGCAGAAGCGCCGACAGCCTGAACGCCGATCGCTTGACACACCACTCGCCTCTCCGGTTTCTGGAGAATCGTCATGATTATGCAACTCGTCGTCATCGCCCTTGTCGCCTTCATCGCCTACTGGTGGGCCAGCCAGGGAGCCCTGTCGGCATTGCTGCACCTGGCCTGCGTCGTGGCCGCCGGGGCGGTGGCGTTCGGCGTGTGGGAACTGGCCACCATCAAGGGCCTCTTCCCGCTGCACGAGTTCTTCCACACCTCGGGCTGGGCGATCGGTCTGCTGATTCCCTTCGCCGTCAGCCTCGTCGTCTTCCGCCTGCTCACCGACAAGATCGTCAGGGCCAACCTGGCCCTCAATCCCAACGTGAACTGGGCGGTGGGCGCTATCTTCGGAGCCGGGGCCGGCATCTTGACCACCGGCATCGTGCTGATCGGCGTCGGACACCTGCAGGTGCCACCCAAGATCCTGGGGTTCCAGCGCTACGTCCAGGACGCCACCTCCGGCGTCATCGCCGATGGCGCCAAGCTCTGGATCCCGGCCGATTCGCTTACCGAGAAGTTCTATGGCCTGCTCAGCGGCGGCGCCTTCGCCACCAGCCAGCCGCTCGCCGTCTACCGGCCCCAAGTCGCCGCCGAGGCCACGCTCCTGCGCGTGAGCTTTGACTCGGGCATGAGCCGCAACTCCATGCAGCCCGGCGACGCCTCCGTCTCGCGCCTCATCAAGGTCGAGGGCAGCGCCCAGGAGATCTACGACTACGGCGATCAGCGTGGCTGGTCCTACTCCGATCCCTTCAACGGTCGGGTGGCCGCGGGAGATGGGTACATCGTCGTGGTCGACTTCACCGCCTCCGCCCGCGAGCGCTCCGGTGGCATGGCCGTGGGCAACGCCCAGTTCTGCCTGGTTGGGCAGAACAGTGCCGGCGAAGCCACCCCCGTCTTTCCCATCTCGGTGATCGCTCAGGCCGAGGATTCCGGCAACCCACTGGGGCGATTCCGCTTCCAGAGCAGCGACTTCTTCGTGGCCTCCATCCCCGGCGAGAGCCGCCCCACCATGGGCTTCGAGTTCATCCTGCCGCAGGGCTTCGAGCCGCTCTACTTCATGGCACGCGGTCTTCGGCTGGAACTCCCCAGCGAACCCCCGGACACCATCAGCGTCGCCTCGCGCAACCGCGCCATCGCGGCCGGCAACATCATCAGCGGCGGCGGCCAACGCTACGTCGATGACGCCGACTTCAACACCGACAACATGCAGAGGCTGCAACTCAGCGGCCGCGACGGCGCCATCGTAGTCAGCTCCAGCTTCCCAGGTCGCTGGACCCTGCTCAGAGACCAGTTGTCAGGCCTGCGGGACAATGAGGACCGGCAAATCGACGGCGGCAAGCAGACCATCCGCGTCGAGATCCTCGAAGAACGCAAGAATCGACAGCTCGCCATTGACGAATTCTTCCAGAGCCCCGGTGAACAGATCGTGCGGGCGGAAGTCACCTCCTTGCCCTTCCTCAAGCCTCCACCCACCAACAACAGTGCCAACCAGGTGCCGCTTCTGATCGACAGCAACGGCAATCAGTACGTTGCCATCGGCTACATCTTCGTGGAGCGGGGCATGGCAGAGTTCAGTTTCGACGTCGGGGAGCCCATCCTCAGTCTCGGACAGTTGCCCGCCAGCCTCTCGGCGCAACGCACCGATCAGCAGTTGTTCCTGATCTTCAACGTGCGGAAGAACATCACGCTTCAACGCCTCTCCTACGGCCCCGAAGTGCGAGCGGAGTTCCAGCTTGTGATCAGCGGGCGGTAAGCCCCCAAGACACCGGTGCCACGATAGAAACTACGAACCCTCGTCACTGCCTCAGGTGGCGAGGGTTTCTTGCGTCGCTATTCGACCCCGAGCAACCGCTCCACCTGCTCCAGGTCGAGCAGATCCGCCTCCAGCAACGGCTCAGGCAGATCGTCCAGCGTCTGCGCCTGCGCGAGCGTGAAGGCCCCCACTTCCGTCCGCCGCAGCGACTGCAGATGGCCGCCCGTGCCCAGCGCCTGTCCCAAATCGCGGGCCAGGCTGCGGATGTAGGTGCCCTTGCCACAACGGATATCGAGCCGGAGGACCGGCCATTCGTAGGCCTGCACCTCGATCGCCTCGATCCGCACCAGCCGCGAGGAAAGCTCCACCGCCTCGCCCCGGCGCGCCAGCTTGTAGGATCGCTGGCCGGCAACCTTGATCGCGGAGTAGGCGGGCGGAGTCTGCCGAATCTCGCCGAGGAACGCCCGCACGATCTCCGCCACCCGCGCGCCCGTGGGCGGCGTCGCCACCTCCACCTCCTCGCGCTCCCCCTCGCGGTCGTCCGTGGGCGTGAAGGCGCTGAGATCCACCTCAGCGAGGTATCGCTTGTGGGTGTCCATGAGGCGATTGACCAGCTTGGTCGCCTTGCCCAGGCAGACCACCAGCACCCCCGTGGCCAGGGGGTCGAGGGTGCCGGCGTGGCCGGTCTTCGCCCCGCGCGCCTTGCCACGAACGACGCGGATGACGTCCATGGAGGAAAAGTGCAGGGGCTTGTCGACAATGACAACGCCGGTGGTGCTGGGTCGAGGTTGGCGGGGCATGCCCCCAAGATAGCGAGGCCGGGCCACGCCAGGCCGTCCGCTTCCTCCGTAAGTTGGCCTCTGAGCGTCAAGCGCGTACACTACGCGGCCGATCAATGATGAGGCGTCGGACCCGAGGAGACTCGGGTGCGGAGTCTGTGCCGGAGAGGTGGCCGAGCGGCTGAAGGCGCATCATTGGAAATGATGTTCACGGGGTTTCCTGTGACGTGGGTTCGAATCCCACCCTCTCCGCTTTCCCCATGATCCCTGCTCCCTCGCGAGCGGGGATTTGTGCTTTTGTCGCTCGGCAAGAAACGCCCAAAGCAGGAGCGGACGGTCGGACCAGGCTCAAGCTGGCTGGGGCATCCCAGGGCACGTCATGCCGGGACTGAGCCCAGGAAGAAGAGCCCCGTGATGACGGCAGGATCTGCAGGTACCCTCTGGTGGCCAACAGCATGCCCAAGCCCGAGCGCCGCACAAGGCCACGTGAATGTACCATCGCGGCCCACGCTTCGAGCTTCCCACGTCTTCGACGGTGCAGGTCATGCCGCGAAGGGATAGTTGCAGAGGCCGCGGGAACGCCCGGATCAGAACAAGGGGTCAATCGAATGTCCAACGCAGAAGCACAGTTGCAGCAGGTCTTCCCAACCGACGAGGCAATTCCTCCACACGCACGCCCCTTCCACTATGAGCAAGGCATGCGCTACCTCCTCGATGGCGCCGTCGCCGAGTGGCCTGGACCGTGCCAGGAGGTGCGGTCGCCGATCCACATTCGCACGCAGACAGGGACGGAAGCTCCCTTGCTCGGCCAGTATCCGCTGATGGATGAGGCCCAGGCGACGCGTGCGCTCGAGGCTGCGGTGTCCGCCTACGATCGTGGATGCGGCGTCTGGCCCACCATGTCGGTCGCCGAGCGCATCGGTCACGTGGAGCGCTTCCTGCCTCGCATGCTGGCGGTTCGGGATGAGGTCGTGCGCTTGCTGATGTGGGAGATCGGCAAGAGCTACACCGACTCCTGCCGCGAGGTTGACCGCACCATCGAGTACATCAAGCAGACGATCACGGCCCTGAAGGAACTCGACCGCAGCGCCTCGCGGTTTGTGCTGGAGCAGGGGTTTCTGGCCCAGATACGTCGCAGCCCGCTCGGCGTCGTCCTCTGCATGGGGCCCTTCAACTATCCCCTGAATGAGACCTTCACCACGCTCATTCCAGCCCTGATCATGGGCAACACCGTGGTCTTCAAGCCGCCGCGCTACGGCGTCCTGCTCCACTCTCCGCTCCTCGACGCCTTTGCGGAATGCTTTCCCCGGGGAGTGGTGAACACCGTCTATGGCGACGGCGCCGCGGTTGTCGGCCCGCTGATGAAGAGCGGACGCATCGATGTGCTCGCCTTCATCGGCTCTGCCAGAGTCGCAGCCATCCTCAAGCACCAGCACCCGCGGCCGAATCGACTTCGCTGCGTGCTTGGACTTGAAGCGAAGAACCCCGCCGTCGTCCTGCCGCACGCCGATCTCGACCTCGCGGTTCGCGAGTGTGTGGCTGGGGCATTTTCGTTCAACGGGCAACGGTGTACTGCCATCAAGATCGTCTTCGTTCATCAGGCGATCGCCGCTCGCTTCAGCGAGATGGTGGCGACGGCGGTGGAGCATCTTCAGATTGGCATGCCCTGGGATGAGAACGTCGCGATCACCCCCCTCGCTGAGGACAACAAGCCCGAGTGGCTTCGCCAACTCGTCCTCGAAGCCACCTCCAAGGGCGCCCGAATCATCAATGACGGGGGTGGCGCGATCCACGGCTCCGTCTTTGCGCCAGCCGTACTCTTTCCAGCGTCACTGGCATCCACAGTCTGTCAGGTTGAGCAGTTCGGCCCTGTCCTGCCGATCGTGCCCTTCACGAGCGATGACGAGGTCTTGGATTGGCTCATCGAGTCGCCGTTTGGCCAGCAAGCGTCACTCTTCGGATCCGAGCCGGAGCATCTCAGCCGTTTCATCGATCCTCTGGCAAACCAGGTGTGCCGGATCAACATCAACTCCCAGTGTCAGCGGGGCCCTGACAGTTTCCCGTTCACTGGCCGCAAGGACTCGGCAGAGGGCACGCTGTCTATCTCCGATGCACTGCGCGTGTTCTCGATACGGAGCCTCGTCGCGGCCAAGACGACTGAGGACAACGAGCGAATCATCACCGCGATTGCCTCGAGACGGCTCTCCAACTTTCTCAGCACCGACTTCATTCTGTAGCAAGGCGCCCACAGTCAGACAGCGACCGGAAAAAGGTGTCGGATACCTTTTTCTGCCCGGACGCGAAGAAGAGGTGTCGGATACCTTTTTCTGGACCGCCACGCCGGCGACGAGGCCTGTCGAGGCAGGCGGTCCCCGGCTCTTGCTCCCGGCAGTCCCGACGGCTCTGCCTCCTCGTGACGAGCAGCACCGGTGGGACGACCGGCCAAGTGGGCCGAGTCCCCCGCTTCCCGGGGCTTGAGATCAACAGAGCGAGAATCTCCCCGCCTCCCCGCGCGAATCGCGGCCTGCCGATCCGCGTGCCCTGATCGTCGATCACGAAAAGAAACGCGGCAAGGTCACCAAGACCGTGACCGCATCGTTCGACGGCACAACGGTCTGCGGTCCAGCCTGGTGTCTGGATCTGGCGGATCCGGGATTGAGATAGGGGCCGCAACCACAAGCCGGCCAAACCGGCGGGCAAACCCAAGTACACGTGACCGGTCCCGTCTTCGGCCCCATGATCGAGTTCCTGGGATTCGAGGAAGGGGTGCAGACGATCGCACAAGGCGAGAGTCCAAACGGGCAAGGGCGCTCCACGCGACGTTCTGCAGCACGCGCTCCCGCGCCACCCCAATTCCCAAGTTCCCCAATTCCCAAATCCCCCTTCCCCCTACAAGTACGCCTTGCGGTTGTAGACCCACCACTCGAACATCATCAGCGCCAGGGCCGCGATCAATGCCCAGGGCCAGAGCGCTCGCAGGCCCGCCCGCGTCCCCTGCTGCTGCTGGGCGGTGACCTCCTCACGCATCATCGTCAGTTCGGAGCGGGCCTGCACGCGGCTCTCTTCCGCGTCAAACAGGTTCGCCGCCACCAGTCGCTCTTGCTCCTGGCCGTCCACGCGGTAGGTGAAGCGGTGCAGGCCCACGCGCTCGACGGGGCCGAAGCTGATCGCGCCCGCGTCCTGGGCGCTGTAGTTCACCCCCCGCCCCTGCTTCGGCAACGACAAGCGAATGTTCTCCGCTTGCGAAGGCAGGCGCACGTTGATGACGCTGCCCGGCTCGACGGATTCCGCCGTCGCCGACTGCCCGCGGTTGGCGAGGTAGCGAACCGCATCGGCAAGAAAGATGACGTAGCTCGGCTGCAAGGGCCAGGTTGAATCAAGCGGCCGAAACGTCGCCACGATCGCCTGCAAATCGCCGCGGGTGATCGACACCGCCAGGGGCGCGGAGACGCCTTCGATGATCGGCTGGGCGTCATCGGGCAGCGTCAGGGCGTGGTAGCGGGAAAGAAGCACATCATCGAGCTGCACATTGCGCGTGGCCGGGTGCCGACGATCCCAGTCGCTGGGGTACATCGCCTCGTTGCGGACGCCCTCGCTGAGAATTCCATCGATCACCGGCGGCGGGCCGAATGTCAAGAACCGCCCGACCTGCAGCTTCGCCTCCGGCATGACGCCATCAAGAATGATGACATCGTGCGAGCCCGTGCGCCCTTCCAGGATTGCGGCGTTGACCTCCTCGATCGTCAATGCTTCGACATCAATGGGCAGCCCGGCCAGGGCCTGACGCAGGAAGGGACTGTTCGAAACATAGCCGACCCGCGCCACCTTGGGAGGCGGAATGATGAGGAGACCCACGTTGTCGGAAGCGAGCACATCGTCGCGCAGCAGCCGCGCTTCCAGCGTGCCCCCCGTGATCAGCTTGGGAACCGTGAAGGTAATCCCGCGCGTGCCGGGGATGAACTCACCCGACTCCTCGTCGACGCTGGCGGCGGGCAGGCGGATGGCGAGCAACTGGATCGGCGTGCCGTTCAGCGACAACTGCACTTCGGAGGCGACTTCGCTGGGCGAGAAGTTGGCCAGCGTCGTGAAGACACTCAGATCGCTCGGCCGATCGTAGAGACGCGTCGCCTCCATCGCTGACACCGCCAGGTTGTCGAACGTCTCCACCGAGCCGACCTGGTGCAGGTTGACCGTCTCACCCTCGAGCGTCTGCTCCGCCACATCGCGGATGTTGCCATCGGTGTAGAGCTCGATGGTCGGCGGATCTTCCAGGAGTTGGCCGCGCGTCTCATCCTCAACGCTGCGGTTGTAGGCCCGCGACAAGGTCAGCGCCTCGCCGATCTTGGTTCGGCCGTCCGTCGGCTGGATGGAGCGAATGCGGGTGACGAGTTGCCCTTTGTCCGCGACAAAGTTCGACACCAATTCCGCCTGCTCGGCGAAGCTCACGACCATCGCCAGCGTCGGCTTCTTGCCCCGCGCCTTGGAGAAGACGCTCGGCTCGGGCAGGCTGCGGATGAACTCGATCGCCTGTTCCTTGGCAAGCTCGAAGCGCGACTGTTCCTCGCCGGAGTCGACCACGTTCATGCTGCGCGAGCGGTCGATCATGATGACCACGCGCTCGGGCATCTCCGATTCGGCCCGCACACCCGGCTTGGCGATCGCCAGGACGATCAGAAGCAGCACCAGCAGTTGCAGGAAGAGCAAGAGGTTCCGCCGCAGCTTCTGGAAGGGCGCGTTGGCCCGCAGATCCTCGATCGTCTTGCGCCAAAGCAAGGTGCTCGGGATCGGCCGCGGCGAGCGGCGGAGCTTCAGGAAGTACAGCAGGATCAGGAGCGGCACGGCGACCGCTGCGACGACTCCCGCTAATGGCAGCGCGCCCCAGGTCATGCGATGGCCCTCCCAGCAAAGGCAGGCACGGAGGCCTGCCCCACCACTCGCACCTGCGCCGGTGGAGCAGGCGTCTCTGCCTGCTCGTTCGCTATCGTCATTCCCGCGAAGGCGGGAATCCAGGCGAACCACTGGCAAGTACGAACACGCCACTGGATGCCCGCCTGCGCGGGCATGACGACAGGCGAACGCCACGACGATGTACGAAGGCAACTGGTGGGGGTTGTGGGGGTCATTTCAGCAGCCCCCTTCTTCGCAGCGTCTCCAGGAGCAGCTCGTCGAGATCCTGGTCGGACCGGACCAGAAGGTGCATCATCGAGCGCTGGGCGCAGAAGGTCCGCAGCGTCTCGCAATACGCCGCCAGGTTCTCCTTGTAGCGCTTGATGAGCGAAGCGGAGACCGTCACCTCCGCCACATCGTCATCCTCGATGTCGGTGAGCTTGAGATCCCCACCCAGACCCCCGGCCGTATCCGGCTCCATCTCCTCACGGGAGAGCAGTTGCATGACGAAGGTGTCGTAGCCGCCACCAAGCAGGTAACGCAGGCCCTTCTCGTAGCCGCCCTTGAGGAGGTAATCGCTGATGACGATCATCACGCCCTTGCCCTGCCGGGCCAGCGCCACGGCCCGCAAGGCGTCGTTGAAGTGACTCTCACCGCCCACCGGAAGATCAAGGATCCACTGGCCCATCTCCTGCGTCCGCCGCCGGCCGCGCAGGCTGGACAAGCGTGAGACCACCCCGCCGTGCCCGAAGGCGGTCAGGGTCACCCGATTGTGATTGATGAGGCCGATGTAGCCGAGCGCCATGGCCAGCCGCTGGGCGAAGACGATCTTGCTGGGCTTGCCGTAGTCCATCGACGCGGAAGTGTCGACGACGATCTGCAGCGACAAGTCTTCCTCCTCCAGGAAGATCTTGAGAAAGAGCTTGTCGAGGCGAGCGTAGATGTTCCAATCGATGAAGCGCAAGTCATCGCCGGGCACATAGCGCCGAAAGTCAGCGAACTCGACGGACTGCCCGCGTTTCTTGCTCCGCCGCTCGCCTTGCAGCTTCCCCGCGAAGATCTTGCGGCTCATGACGTCGAGCTGATCGAGCTTGGCCATCAGGGTGCTGCTGATGAGTTCATCGACACGGCGCGGTCGCTGGATGGCATCGTTGGGGGCTTGTGTCATGGGTTCTCCTGCCCGCCGCCGAGCGGCACGTCCGCGGTGTCATTGGGAACGGTCGCGACGCGCTCGAGGATGTGCAGCACGATCTCATCCGTGCTGACGCTGCTCGCCTCCGCTTCGAAGTTTCGCAGGATGCGATGCCGCAAGGCCGGCAGGGCCGACCGCTCCAGATCGCTGAAGGACACGGCGAATCGTCCGTGGATCATCGCCCGCACCTTGGCGGAGAGAATGAGCGCCTGGGCTCCGCGGGGGCTGACGCCGCAGCCGACGTAGCGCTTGACGAAGGGCAGCGCCCCTGGCCGATCCTGGTGCGTCGCCAGGACGAGGCGAATGGCAAAGTCCTGCACCTGCGGCGCCACGACGATCCGCCGCACCAGG
>SWCB01003962.1_pt1 | contig 12785 bp, 11 predicted proteins | sample 4692901 | NCBI WGS metagenome assembly SWCB01 (sample SAMN10267276, study PRJNA491770) | bioreactor metagenome | isolation source: DHS bioreactor inoculated with subseafloor sediment | place: Japan: off Shimokita Peninsula | collected 2006-08 | reverse complement strand
AAGCAACTGGCTGATCGGCGTGTCAAGTTGGTTCTGGCGTAAGAAGTCACGGTAGAGCTGGGCGCTGGTGGCAAAGCCGTTGGGCACTCGAATGCCGACTTGGTCGAGTTGACTTAGCATTTCACCTAGGCTGGCATTTTTACCGCCGACAAGGCCAACGTCCGTGGATCGAAGTTGTTGGTACCAGTAAATCAGAGGCTGCGAGGCTGGCATGTTCATTGTCGCTCCTAATATTGTGTCCCTAGTTGTTTGTATTTATTGAGACCGTCACCAGATCCTGCTGGCTTTACTCGACGTGTTTTCGCAAATAAGCTAACAGCTGGTTATAGCTTCTGACCTTGGGGTAATCGCTTTCGGGAATACTGATGTTGGTCTGTTGTTTCAGGTCGGCCAGCAGGTTAAGGAAGTCCATTGAGTCCAGATCACACTCTTCTCGTAAGTCCTCATCCTGATCGATATCGAGCAAATCAATTTCAGGGGCGATACGTTTGATGGCATTGGCAATATGGGTCGGAATGTCGAGTGAAGTCATAACGCCTCCGGTTGCTGAAGTTGTTTGGCAAGGGCATGTAAGAAACGAGCCCCTGTGAGTCCGTCGCTGACTCTATGATCCGCGGCAAGGGTCACGGTCATTATTTCACCAATCGCCAGTTGGCCCTCGGAAACAACGGCGGCGTTACGCACTCGGCCAAGGCCGATAATTGCCACTTGCGGGGGATAAATGACGCCAGTAATGCTGTCGGCACCGCGCTCGCCAATACTGGTGACGGTAATCGTCGCTTCACTGATTTCAGAGCTACGCAGACGACCGCGGCGACTCCTCTCGGTCAGATCTCGCAGAACTGCCATTGTCTCATCGACAGTCAGTGTGTTGGCATTAAGGATAGCAGGGACCACGAGCCCCCCTTGGCGCAGACTGATGGTATTGCCGATATTAACTGTATCGGAGGGGGTAAGTCGTCCGTTGATAAAAGTCCCGTTTAGTGCTGGATAACGTGGTAACAGGCGGGCAATGGCGGAAATTAGTAGGGCAGGCAGTAGCAATCTTTGCTCTGGCTCCCGTGACTGGTTTTGCTCTGCTAGCCAGTGCAGGGCGTTGGTCAGGTCGATATCCATGGTCAGATAATAGTGTGGGATCGTCTGCTTTGAGCGCGCCATCGCTTCGCTGATCGCCTGACGCATACTTGAGGCTGGCTGCGCTGTCTCTGTTGGACGGGTTTTCTCGACATGTTGCTCCGTGCGGGAATGGAGATCCCGTAGCAATATTGCCCCTTGTGGCCCGCTCCCCTTTAGCTGGCCAATATCGATACCCGTCGCCTGAGCCTGCATATGGGCGGCGGGGGAGATGAATCGCCGCTCGGTATTTGAGCCGATATCTGGGTTTAGCTCTGCAGCGCTCTCGATCGTGTCGTGACTATCGGCGCTGGTGGCCGACGCTGCTGGTGCTGAATGCATAGGAGCTGTCGGTTTAGGTATTGAAGGTACAGGCGCATCTGTCGTTGTCATTCGGGCCAGCACACTGCCGACCGGAAGTTTAGTGTCTGGGGTGATCAATAGCTCGGTAATGGTGCCGCTATGATAGACCTCCATCTCGATAGCACCCTTGCTGGTTTCAATCACCGCAATCGTATCGCCTTTTTCAACCCTGTCTCCCGGTTTGATCTGCCACTCAATCAGCGTACCGTCTCGCATATCTGCGCCGAGGGAGGGCATGGTGATATCAATCAGGTTGTCGGTTGCTTGGCTGCTATTCATGGCGTGGCTTCCTGTTTCTCTCCTCTAAGTCGCGCGCGGCGAAGGTTGCTCTGGCGGCGGAAATAATTTTGTCGATTTGAGGAATGGCAGCCTGCTCTAAGTGATGAGGATAGGGTATAGGTACCTCTGCGGTGCAGACCCGACCGACAGGCGCATCCAGCTGCCAGAATGCCTGTTCCATGATGACGGCACTGATTTCACCCGCTAGGCTGCCGGTGTACCACCCCTCATCGATGATCACGGCACGGTGAGTCTTACTGACGCTGGCAACAATTACCTTACTGTCGAGTGGTCGCAGCGAGCGAAGGTCAATGACCTCAGCGATGATCCCCGCACTGCCAAGTTGCTCTGCGGCTTGTAAGGTTTTGCCAAGGCTGCCGCCGTAAGTGATCAGGCTGATGTCGGTGCCAGTGCGTCTTACCACAGCTTGATGCATCGGTGCATCGGCAGAGCTGCTAACCAAGCCGCTCTCATTAAGTAGCATGACATGTTCGAATATCAGCACAGGATCAGGGTCCAACAGTGCCTGAGCGAGCATATGGCGCGCATCATTGTGGGTTGCCGGACTGAGCACTTTCAGGCCAGGCACATGGGCATAAAAGTTCTCCCAGCTATGTGAATGCTGGGCGGCGAGCTGTTTGCCCGCACCACACGCCATACGTATTACCAGCGGGACATTAAACTGACCACCGGACATATGCAGTAAGGTGGCGGCGCTGTTGATGATTTGATCCATGGCGAGCAGACTGAAGTTAACCGTCATCACTTCGACAATTGGTCGCATACCACCAAGGGCAGCACCAATGCCAACGCCAACAAAACCGGACTCGCACAGAGGGGTGTCGATGACCCGATCTGGCCCGTATTGATCAATCAGCCCTTTACTTACCGCATAACAACCGCCGTAACGGCCAACATCCTCGCCCATAAGAAAGATGCGCGGATCATCGTTTAAGGCGTCACTTAGGCTATTGTGCAGCGCTTCGCGGTAAGTGAGTTCAGCCGCTTGCTGGGTACAGGTTATTGCGGGGGGCGGCGATTGGCTGGTGGGGCTATGGACGAAACGGGTTAGCTCTTCAACTGGCTCCCACGCGCCAGCCTCTGCAAACGTGATGGCGTCAGCTACCTCTTGGGCGATCTCAGCCTCCATATCTTTCAGCTCTTGATCGTGAAAATGGTTGTTTTTTTGTAGCCACTGGATCAACTTTTTAACTGGCCCTTTTTTTTCCCACTGCGCGACTTCGGTCTTATCGCGGTAGAGCTGAGTATCAAAGCTGGAGTGGCCCCGAAAGCGATAGGTCTGACATTCGATAAAAAACGGCTTATTCTGTTCGCGGATATAATCGAGGGCATCGCAGGTAGCGGCTTCAACATCCACCACATTCATGCCATCAACCTGAACGGCGCTGATACCGTAGCTTTCGGCCTTTTTGGCGATATTGGTTTTTGACTCCGATAACGCGAGGGCGGTACCCATCGCATAGCGATTGTTTTCACAGATAAACAGGATAGGCAGCTGCCACAGGGCGGCCAAATTCAGGCTTTCATGGAACTCACCTTCAGCTACTGCCCCTTCGCCAAAAAAGCAGACCGCAATGGCATCGCGTTGCCGTTTTTTATTGGCCATTGCCAAACCGGTTGCCAGCGGGAGTCCACCGCCGACGATGGCATTACCGCCATAGAAGTGATGGTCTTTATCAAACAGGTGCATCGAGCCACCCCGCCCGCGGCTGCAGCCATTGGTTCGGCCATACATCTCGGCGAGAACCGTACCCATGCTCATACCACGGGCGAGCGCGTGACCGTGCTCGCGGTAGGTAGCAACGATCTGATCGTCTTCACTCAGCGCCGCCATTACCCCAACGGCGATTGCCTCCTCACCAATGTAGAGATGCAAAAAGCCGCGGATTTTTTCTTGGGTATATAGCTCGGCACATTTTTCTTCAAAGCGGCGGATCCGTAACATCTGGCGCAGCTGCTCAATGAGGTGGTGGCGGTTGATATGGAGTCTGCTGGTCATAGTTCATCACTCTCTAAGGTGGAAATATCCCCTTCGGGTAGGCCAAGTTCACGCGCTTTAAGCAGTCGCCGCATGATCTTTCCGCTGCGGGTTTTGGGAAGGTTGTGGCGAAAGGCAATCTCTTTCGGCGCAACCGCAGCGCCAAGACGTTTACGAGTGAGCCCGAGCAATTCCTGTTGCAGCGCTTCGTCGGCGCTAATATCGGGTTTGAGGGTCACAAACGCCATCACGCGCTGACCTGTCACGGGGTCGGGCACGCCAATGACGCCCGCTTCCGCGACGGCGGGGTGCTCCATCAGCACACTTTCAACTTCAAACGGGCCAATCAGGTGACCGGAGGATTTGATCAGATCATCTTTGCGACCGACAAACCAGAAGTAGCCTGCTTCGTCTCTCATTGCTAGATCGCCGCTTAAGTACCACCCATCAGCAAAACAGTGTTGGTATTTCTTTTGCTGGTGGAGGTAGCCGCGAAACATTGATGGCCAACCGGGTTTCAACGCCAGCTCGCCCACCTGCATCGGTGCGGTTTCAACCTGCGGCACACCGTCCTTATCGGGATTAACAATCGCCGCGTCGATGCCGGGAAGCGGCTGCCCCATTGAGCCAGGCTTGACTGGCTCGCTCGGGAAGTTGGCAATCATGATGCCGCCCGTTTCGGTTTGCCACCAATTATCGTAGAAGGGCATCCCCAGTACTTTGTCGCCCCATTCGACGGCTTCGGGGTTCAGCGGCTCACCGACACTGGCCATAAAACGCAGTGCGGACAGATCAAACTGCTTAGTCAGCTCTTCTCCGGTTTTCATCAACATTCGGATTGCGGTTGGTGCGGTATACCAGACCGTGACGTGCTGGTCTTGCAAGATACGGTACCAGCGCTCGGCGTCAAACTCTGCCTCATCAATAATCATGGTGACGCCAAGACAAAGGGGGGCGATGATGCCGTAGGTTGTCCCGGTCACCCATCCGGGATCAGCGGTACACCAGTAGATATCTGACGGTTTGAGGTCAAGGGCATAATAGGCTGACAGCAGGTGGTGCTGCACAGCTTGGTGAACATGGATCACCCCTTTGGGTTTTCCTGTGGTGCCACTGGTAAAATGCAGCAGCGCCATATCTTCTGCCTGGGTGTGATGGCACGGCCTTTCTTGATCGGCATTGGTCATCATGGTTGTCAGATCGTAGCAACCGGGTTCGTTATCGGGGTTGCCATCAATCAGCAGTACGGCCTTGAGGTGGGGCAGTTCGCGCCACCACGTTTTGAGTTTTCGACGGTAGAGGCTGCGGGTGGTCAGGATTAGATTGGCCTCGCCAATTTCCATTCGTGAGCGGATAGGTTCAGGGCCGAAGGCAGAAAATAGCGGCGTAAAAACGCAGCCCGCTTTTAGGGTGCCAATCGCGGCAATGTAGAGTTCTGGTCTGCGCCCAGTAAGGCTGAACACCCGGCTACCGGCGGGGAGTCCTAGTTGCGCGAGCAGATCGGCAAAGCGATTAGATTGCTTGCTGAGGTCGCGGTAACTAAAATTTACAATCTGATCATCTTTGCTTATCCAGCGCAGGGCGACTTTATCTTCGTTGGGGGTTCCTAAGTGGCGATCAACTGCCTCAAAGCCGATATTGAGGCCGCCTGATAAGAGCCCTTTAGGCTGGGCATGCGACGGGAGGAGTTCTGTCTTGGCTTGCTGGTAATCTTTTAGATTGGCGCTGTTGGCCAATGTCTGCTTATAGATTGGCTTTACCATGTTATCTGCTCGATCCGGGAACAAACTTAATCGCTTAGGGGTTACTCTCCTGAGCAATATCGTAAACCTCGTACATAGTGTGGTTTATCAGCGAAATCTTGCCATTGCAGTATTGAGAGAAAATTAGGATTCCTCTATCTGTTTAGAAAGGTAATGATCGATTGGGAAAATATATTAGCACCGCAATCTATTGTCTATATTGAGTGGGTGTTATGTTTGCCAATGATTTATTTAAAGAGGGCAAGCTTAACGCTAATCCTGATAGTTGGGGTTGGACTAAAATTGGTGACAATGTAACTATTGGTTCTAATGCAAGTGTTTTATCCGTTAACATTTATGATGGTGCTGTGATTGGGGCTGGTAGCATAGTAACCAAAAATATTACCGAAGAAGGTATTTATGCAGGTAATCCAGCACGAAAATCACGTAGGTTGTAATGGGGTAAATATAACAAAATATCTCGCTGATGCTTTAATCGCCAATGCTCGCTCTTACATCTGCAATCGTGATAAACAATTTGTTTTCAGCATCTTGAAACGCAGTGAAGCCATATTTCTCGTAGAAGTATTCTGCACCATCTTTAGCATCAACGATAACAACAGGAAATGCGACGGTTTCGCTCGCCATCAGTAATTTTCGAAGTGCATCAATCAGCAACCATTCGCCATAGCCATTACCTTTGTATCGTTGATCCACTGCAAGCCTTGCGATTAAGCCGCCAGAGCTAGCATTATGATGCTTCTTTTGTAGTTTCGTAGGTAGAGATGCTAAATCAATCGGTGCCATAGTCAGCGTGTAATAGCCGATAACATGCTCAGTACAGTTTATATCTTCAAGCACAAATGTTCGCGTGTTGTCTTTTTTTGCTTGTTGACTTGCCATGATTTTCAAATAATTGTTTAGCGCATCAATCCCACAATCAAAGCGATGACGGTCGTGTTTAGCTTTGTCTAATTGTACCGTCTTCATTATTGCGCTTTGTCCTTGTAACGAGCAGCAGCCTGCTGCAAACGAGCATTAGGTTTTGCTGGTTCATCCAGTGCATCCATAAGCATCATAGCGTCGCGCTGGCTGAGCTTTAATGCGCGTTCTCGTTCTATTATCTGTTTAGCTTTTTCAACAGCAGCGCTAAGAACAAATGAATTAATACTAGACATACCAGCGATAGCTGCTGCTTGTGATAGTAGTTCTTGAGTATCAATGTCTACACGGGCAGTGATACGTGGTAATGCTGTAGCCATATAAACCTCCATAGGTGTCAAAGTGTCACATTCTGAGTATGGCATGCTTGTTTGATGCTGGCAAATTTGTGACACTTTGGCACATTGTCACTTTAAAATGAGCATTCAAACTAACACAGACTATCATTGTGATAGCAAAAGAAAAAAGATAGGGTTAATCCACATAGTTTAAAGAGTTTGTGCTCAATATTTAAAGCTCAAGTTTTTCTCTTAACTTGTCGGTTTGTAAGTTTTTTATTCAGCGTTATTTACAAGGAATTTTGAATGCCATTAGTACCTTCATCGTTAGTAACAACGGACTGGTTAGCTGAACATTTAACCGATGATAATCTTGTTATATTGGATGCAAGCTGGTTTATGCCAGGTTCTACACGAAATCCACAACAAGAGTGGAGTGAAAAGCGTATTCCGCGTGCTCGGTATTTTGATTTTGATAAGAAAATTGCTGCGCCCAATACACAATTTCCACATATGCTGCCATCGCCAGAGTTGTTTGAAAAAGCAGTGTCAGAGTTAGGTATTAACAACGATGATGCTGTTGTTGTATATGATACCCAAGGGCTATTTTCAGCGCCTAGAGTGTGGTGGATGTTTAAAGCAATGGGGCACAAAAATGTTGCTGTGCTTGATGGTGGGTTTCCAGCATGGCTAGTAGGAAATAACCCAATAGAAGAGGGCGAGTTAGCCGCGGCAGAAATAACGGTCTATAAAGCGGCTTTTGAACCTGAATGGGTTATTGATGCTGATACATTAGAAAGCTTACTTGATGACCACTCTGTTACTGTACTTGATGCTCGTGGTGCTGCTCGGTTTTTTGGTACAGAGCCAGAACCAAGACAAGGAGTAAGAGGCGGCCACATGCCTAACGCGAAAAGTCTTCCATTTTCGCAATTAATTAAAGATGGATTTTTTATTGAGAAAGAGTTGCTTATTAATCGTTTTAACGCTGTTTCTGATACAGAACAGCGATTAATATTTAGCTGTGGTTCGGGTGTGACAGCATGTGTATTGGCTCTGGGGGCTGAACTTGCTGGGCGTAAAATGCTGACAGTCTATGATGGTTCGTGGACTGAGTGGGGTTCTACGTATAAATACCCAGTGGTGAAATAAGCCTCAATATTGAAGTAAAAAAGCTAACCAATACAGATTGTTAATGCAATTTGGTTAGCTTTTCAAATGAGAACAGCGAGTTGCTTTAATTGTTATTGATTAACTTTTATTAATAGCAATGTATCCACGTTCACCGATAATATTCTGCCCTTCATTAGAGGTAACGTAGTTTAAAAACGCTTGTGCATTTTTTGATATGTTCTTCTCTTTATATAACATTAAAAACGGGCGAGAGATTAGATACTCTCCTGATTCTAGGTTATCAATGGTTGGCTTAACGCCTTCAAAAGACAACGGCTTAATAGAATCATCTATAGAGCCTAAAGACATATAGCCAAGTGCATGTATATTACGAGAGACTAAACTTTTCACCATGCCATTAGTGTTAACGACTAAGAGTTGTGGGTTTATATCAGAGACTCTTTGACCTTCAATGTGTTGGGTTAAGCCCATAAAGTCTTCAAAAGAAAAGCGTGAGCCAGAAGCATTTTCACGGCTAACAACAGCCATTTTTAGATCTGGCCCACCGACTTCTTGCCAGTTTTTAATTTCCCCATGGTAAATCTTTGATACTTGCTCTTTTGTAAGGTTGTTAACAGGGTTGTTTTTATTGACGACCAAAGCAATGCCATCATGTGCAATTGTTACCATTTTTACATCAGGGTTTATCTCTTCTTCACTAAGACGGCGAGAGCTCATACCTATTTCTGTGGCATCTTGTTTTACTGCAGAAATGCCAGCAGAAGAACCTATGCCTTGAACAGCAATAAAAGTATCTATATGAGAGCTTGAATAAGCTTCTGCTAAAATTTCCACCACATGGCTTACTGATGTTGATCCAGTAACTGTGACAGTATCTGTTTTGGCTTGTGCACTAAACGCCACGCTTGCACACAATGCCACAAGGGTAGTTGCCCTAAAAAACATTGACTTTCTCCGTAATAAGTTGGATTTCACACCATCTTATTACGGATGTATGACAGTTCTGTGAAAAATGCATAACTCAATGACGATGTTTGTGGGCTCCTGTGTGAGAAGTTTAGTTATTGAGCAAACATTAAGCCTTTTCTTTATTTTTATTTGTGTACATTGCATTATCTGCTTGCGTAAGAATAGAGTCAGGATCAGATAGGTTTCCTGGGTAGTAGGGTGCAATGCCGACGCTGATGCCAATATTATATTCTTCACGGGTTTTTGTTGTTATATCGTAAAGGTCGCTAATCCATTCCTCACACATTTGCTGATCATCACTAGGCAGCAAAACAATGAATTCATCGCCGCCAATTCGATAACTTCGGCTACCAAGAGGTACTGTTTTTAATAAACTGTTCGCTGTAATAACAAGTAACTCATCCCCTAGGCTATGACCTAATCGATCATTAACTTGTTTGAAATTATCGATATCAATGTAAGCAAGCATGCCTCGCTGGTGGTTAATCGCCATTTCATCAAAACGTCGGAATAACGAGCGACGATTTAATAACCCGGTTAATTCATCTTGTAATGCCTGGCGGCTGAGTACACTTTCTAAATCACGTGCTTTGGTTACCTGTGTATTTAGGCTATCTATTAATGTACGACGTTGATGAAGTATTTTAATAAAACAAAAACACATAAGAAAAACACCAATATGCATGAAAACATCATCTGCATTGTTGAGTAGTTTATGGTTACCCAGCTCTGGAATCTCATCTAATAGATCTGCAAAAACACCAAGGCTATAAGTGCCTAAAGCCAAAATAAGCCAAGATTTAGTTTCCATACCAAAATCTTCGCGTAACAGCATAATAATTAATACTAAGGTTATTATTGAGGTGAGTACTTCAAGGCTTTCACTTGATGGTATTAATGCCGATAGCAAAAAGCCAATGCACACGATAATAATTAGTCGCATAGGAAGTTGAGATACGTTGTTCATTATAGCCTTAGGGTTTTTGTTTGAGATAACAGGTCCATATTGTCAAAGTGCATATGCTTGGACAAGATGTTTACTTTTTTCAATGAGGAAACATTGGCTATGTCTTTTGTGTGACTAATTTTCAAAGTGAAATGAGTTAATTTTGACTCTATAAATTTTTATACCCTTTATAAAATATAACCTTCTACTAAAAAATGGCCATGAAGGCATGTTGAAATTTCCGACAAAACGATATGGTTTGAAATTTTAAAATTAAATTTTTAATCGAAAATTATTGGCATGAAAATAGATTTAAGAATTAAGTGGATTTAACGCATTGATTTAAAGAATATTTGTAAGTAAATGTAACGGTGTGTTTCTGGTGGTAAGCATTAGCGACAAAGTATTATTTTTGCAAACAATGTTTGCTTGCTTGTTGTTGATAGATCTCTTTGATATAAAAGTGTTAAAAGGTATTTGTTGTTAACATTTTTGCAACAGTTGGGGTATTGTGTCTATGCTAAGTAATGGCAGCAATTGTTGTGCTTTAGCACATGGACATAACAATTAGAGAGGTCAGGAATTATGCTAACAATGGCAAAATCTGCACAACCGAATAAAGCGTTAATTTCTGGAAGGATTCAAAAGCTTATTAAGGCACTGTCTAGCGGTGTATACGAGCGTGAAGAAACCATCAAACTTTGCTTACTTTCTGCCTTAGCGGGTGAGAGTGTCTTTTTACTTGGCCCCCCTGGTATTGCTAAAAGTTTAATCGCTAAACGTTTAATACAAGCCTTCGATAACAGTAAATTCTTTGATTACTTGATGACCCGTTTTTCAACACCGGAAGAAGTGTTTGGCCCTTTATCAATACAAGAACTCAAAGACAATGGTAAGTATGTGCGATTAATCGACGGATACTTGCCAACAGCACAAGTTGTTTTTCTCGATGAAATATGGAAAGCCGGCCCTGCAATCCTCAATACATTACTGACAGTTGTAAACGAACGTACCTTTAAAAATGGTCAGGATGTGTTACCTGTACCCATGCGTTTGCTGATAACAGCGTCGAACGAACTGCCAGATGAAGATAGTGGGCTTGATGCACTCTATGACCGCATGCTTGTTCGCGTGTTCGTTAATCGTATTCAAGAAAAGAAAAACTTTAAATCGATGCTAATGGATGATGGCCGAACATCTGTCGTGATAGATCCAAGTTTAACCATTAAAGATGAAGAATATGTTCAATGGCAGGCTTGCATTGAAGACGTCAAATTATCTGAAGGCATTTTTGAAAAAATCTATCAACTTAAATCTATGATAGAAAAGCAATCTGAAACGGCTGATATCGCAGAGGCAGATAGTGAACTGTATATCTCTGATCGACGCTGGAAGAAGTCAGTACGCTTATTAAAAGCGAGTGCTTTCTTTAATGGTCGAGATGAAATCAATCCACTCGATTTGCTGTTACTTCAAGATTGTTTATGGCACAGCCCAGAATCGCGCAATGTTATTCGAACATTGGTACGTGAATTTGCAACAGAAAAAGCCTTTGATCAAAGCGCATCACAATCTGATGCGAACGAAGCTCAGCAGATTATTGATGAAGTAAATGAAAAAGTTGCCTCTGATCTTGCCGTAACATTTAGCCGTGAATCTACTTTACGCAAAGAATGGTTTAAATATAACTTCAGTACCTCGAAGCGTTACAACGTTAATCATAACCCGCGCATGATCAAACTGGTTATGCTTCAGCAGAACCCGTCTGTTTCTGAAAAAGAGCAAGGCGATAGCCGCTGGGTTTACGTTGATGGTGATGAGTTTGATAAAAAAATCCGAACAGGACGTTGTGATGTCTATGGTTTCGTCAATAAAAATACGAACCTGTGCCGCCTTCAGTTTGAAATTGATGCTCAATGCCGATTAGTGATTAAAGATATCGCGAATCGTGATGTGTTAGTCGGTATCGCGGGTAATAAAGGTATTACAGCAAAGCAAAATGAACAGCTACAAGAACGCGTGAAGCAGGCGTCAGGTAAAGTGACCGATGCTGAGCATAATATCAAGATCTCTCGTACGAGCTTCCACGGTGCACTTCCACATAATTTTGTTGAGAAAGAAATACCAACATTAATTGAATGCAGTATTTCCGAAGCCTCTGAATCGGTTTCAGAATTAAAGTTAGTGATTGAAAAAAGTGCGTTCAGAATTTCTCAATTATCTGAGTTTTTCTCGTAATTTTTCTCATAACTAAAGGGAGTGGCCTATGCCTGTATCTGAAGGTATTAACCTAGCGCTGATGCTCGCTGAATCAGGCATTATTGATAATGCTGTGCATGAAGTGATGGCTCGACCACAGCTCTTGATGGCAGCCGAAGCCAGTCCTGGTATTAAAGGTGCGATGAAAAACCAGGTAATGAAATGGCGCGGTCAAGTTAAGAACAAAATTTCAAATGTCAGTATTGAAGAACAGTTTAGCCAAGAGCTCGAACTCTACCAGGCTGCAAGCAATTGGAGTCAGGAAGAGTTTATGGATAACATTGACACTGTTATTCGTAAATTAGAAGGTCAGTCGGCCTTTTATTTTAAAGCGAAGCGGTTAAATGCACGAGAACATGAAAAGCATAACCCGATGTTTCAGAGTTACTTCTGTAATACGTGGTATGAGTATTTGTCACATGCGCTAAAAGAAGCACAAGCCAACGATCTTGAGCAACATAAAGATAAGCTGATTGCTGATTTATACCAGCGTATTGAAACCATGAAACAAATGGAAGAAGTTACAGAAGCAGGCGACCCCAAAAAAGCGGGTCGGTTGTGGGATATGGCGAAAGCGAAGCTAACGCGTACAGATATCGATTCCATGAAGTCTATTGCCTCTTTCTTAAAGAAGAATAATGGTCTGAAAGAAATCGCAGAAAAGCTCGGAAGAATGGCGAATGAAATTGATGACCCTAATAAAGAGCGTGTGAAATCTGAAGACTTGCGAATGGTCGAAGAAAAGAGTGACAGTGTAACGG
>SWCB01003781.1_pt1 | contig 12785 bp, 9 predicted proteins | sample 4692901 | NCBI WGS metagenome assembly SWCB01 (sample SAMN10267276, study PRJNA491770) | bioreactor metagenome | isolation source: DHS bioreactor inoculated with subseafloor sediment | place: Japan: off Shimokita Peninsula | collected 2006-08 | reverse complement strand
TCTATTGCACGTTGGTCTTGCTCTACAGCTGCAATCGCCATATAGATATCAATTACATCACTAGGTACAAACTGTATAGCTAGACCATAGCGACTGACAGCATCAAAACAAATGTCATAGCTCCTCAATTCTACAGGTACAGAAGATATAGCCCATAAGTCATTCTTAACAGCTTCCCTGCATAGTTCTGACGTTTTATAAGATTTGTGAATATATGCTAATACTCTTCCTTTCCTCTTCACTAATGTTAGTAAAAGTAACTCTGTAATGTATTTATCAGATACAAATTGAATTGCATCTGGATTATTATCAAGTGCTAGCTCACAAAGATGAAAACTCTTGACCTTTTCTGGCACATACTGCAAAGATAATCCATTATTTCCAACGGCTATTCTGCAAACATCTTCACTCCTTAGTGTCATTGCTATGAATTGTAAAGAGATTCCATTTTTTCCTACGGCTAACATGCAAAGCTCATTACATTGCCATTCAGGCGGAACGTATTGTAACGAAATAGGATCAATTTCTATTAAACCTTTAATTATATCATTGCCAATTAAATCAGGTTTTATTGGCAAAACAGTATCGACAATTAACTCATTGATTATTTCTTTTGCGTTAAACATACAATTCCCTGTGATTGGCTATGAAGTCATATTCAGTTTGTATTTTTTGTTTTCTTCAAATTTCAATATGCTTCGTTTAACTTTAGCAACGGATAATGGCTTTATTAAATAATCTTGAGGTTTGCATAAAAGAGTACGCTTTACTGTTTCAGTATCACTTTCAGACGTAATGATAGAAATCGGTATTGTGGGGTAATTATTGCGAATGAAGGCTAAAAGTTCTAATCCATCAAGACGCTTTTCTATGTTTAAATCTAAAAAAATGCCTGTTATGTTTTCTTTTGAATTCAAGAGTACCTTATGCGCAGACTCAATAGTTGAACATTTCATGATCTCCTTAGGAGTAATGCATTTTCGAATGATTTGAGCTAGCACCTCTGCCATCACTTTATTGTCTTCTATTATCAAGAACTTGCTCATTCACACCTCAATTAAGCACCACAACGCACTGCAACTTAGTTGTTATAATAATAACCTTAATTTAACAACTAAGCGGGAGTTTTTGGGGGGGTGCGTCACAAATTAATGAAGAAATACTGGGTACTGAATTAGCCATTTAAAGCTAGCACTCACTCAATATCAGTTTAGAAACGAGAAAGGCCGCCGTGACACATTATCGAATTTAGTTGTTCGGATAAATCTTCTCACTAATACAATAACAACAACATCGCCGAGCCAAGAATGAAGACGTTCAACCAAAAGCCGCGGCGGCAAGGCATAGACGAGTGTTTATGTATATGCATAACGATACCTTCTAAGTTATTGTAAAATAGGAGTTACACCATATATGGTGGGTTCTGTACCGGATTCTGTGTATTGAAAACATGCAAAGCACAAGCAACAATAGTGACAATTAAAAGAATGAAAAACTGCGGTTCTAACTCACGATAAACCAACGATTCTAATGAACCCGTCACGTAGCAGTTACAGTCTAAATTTAGCCCTTGTTGAATCGCAAAACCGGCTAAAAATGTATATAACATAAAACAAAAAATGGTGGGTTTAAGACTTGCGATGTCAAAATATGCAAGTAATGCACAGACAGTTAACGCAAAAGGAAAAGCGAACGTTATGGGTTCAACATACATTGCAGGTACTAGCCCTGTATCAATGAGCAGTAAACCTGTATTTTCCGGCATAAAAAAGCCTTTTATAGCAATGGCAGCTACCGTAAAAAATACAAAACAAGTAATGAAGCGATGAACATATCCTTTGATTTTCATAACGTCGCCCTCTCCTTCAAAAATTTTTGCTAAGGTGGGTACCCTTACTCACCTTGCGCTAACTCAATATCGTCTGCTCTAGGTGCAACATGGCTTCCAGTACGCTGCCACCAATGGCACGTGCTTTATCTGAAACCGTCGTGAAATCTGCCTCTATACCACGAGGATCGATATCACCAATTTTGAATCCTTCGGTTACGGTGAGCCCTTCATTCAATAGCCCTCTTACCATGCCACTTAATGGAGACACTACAGGGCTATCTGCAACATGTGCGATAACATCACCTTCTTCAACAATGTCACCAAGTGATACATGGTTATGCATAATGCCGTCGCAAGGTGCACGAAGAACCCGTTGATGGGTATAACCCGCAATATTGCCCGGTATACCCGTATTGGCTTGTGTTTCACCGTGATAAATCACACGACCCAAGTAATGCCCACGGTTAGTTTCGATCACTGCATCGCAGTCAACACCCGCATTAAAACCGGGACCTAACGCTACCGTGACGGGTGCCATATCTTTAGTCGTACCAAGATTACGTTTCGCCAAAATCGCATCAACGACAAAAGTAGGTTTAAGGTTATTAAGTGAACAGCATTCTTGATCCACCATTACAGGGATATTCCCCTGCTCTAGGACTGTAAAAACCTCTTCACAACTTCGTGCTTTCTGGGCTGTAATGCCTTCAACCTCTACCGGGTCGCCATATAAGCATTGAGCAAAAGAAACGGTACAACGAATGACTGTTGGCTGGGCAATATCCGTCATCACTACTTTGAAACCAGAATTGTGTAAACGCACAGCAACGCCTGTAGCAATATCTCCCGCACCACGGATTAACACTAATTTATTACGATTCACGCGGGTATCATCTTTCATTAATCCACCCGCTGACTGGTGTTGAACTTTTAACACTTCAGCCATAATACTAATGGCAATTTCATCTGGCGTTTCTGCACCGATATTAAATCCAATGGGGGAATGGATCGCTTGAATATGGGCTTCGCTCACATTGCTTTTACGTAGGTGGGTAAATAAGGTTTGTACTTTGCGACGGCTTGCCATTAAACCTATATATTGGGTGTCACACCCCACCACTTTAGTGATCGCATCTTGGTCTTGATGATTGGTGGCTATCACTACAAAGCTGTTTTTATCAATCGTAAGTTGGTCGATGGCACCATCCATCGTTTTACCCAAAACACGCTTTGTACCTTCGGGGAAATGTTCTTCTGACAGGCTTTCTTCATACGCATCGGCAACGGTAATATCAAACCCCAAAACATGGGCAGCATGGGCAACAGCACGGTTTACATGCCCAGCACCAATTAATAACAACGCAGGGCGTAATCCGAATACATCAATGAAGACTGTCATTGCACCACCGCAATCCATTCCCATCGCTTCGGGACCTGAACGGGTCATTCTGCCTTTAACAACACGCGGCTTGCGTTCTTGTAGCGCTTCTATGGCTTGCTCTATAACGTAACGTTCAATCATACCGCCACCAACAGTGCCTATGATTGACCCATCCGCTTTAACAATCATCTGCCCTGAATGGCGAGGAGCAGAGCCTTTGGTATCAATAATGTTTGTAAGGGCGAATGGAATATTCTGTTGTTCTAACTGAGCTGCCTGCGAAAAAATGTTCATGAAATATAACCTCTAATTATCTGTAAGAGGTCCATACGACTACCTCGTTACAATCTCTCTTATTGGCGAGTGATCACACATCGCTGCAAGCCAAATTTCATCAAGTTTCTGGTTGTCTGTTATGACCCTTTTCGCCAACTGTTTTACAGTGGAATAAGAACACGCAAGGTCTACTTTATTTATTAACCAAATCTTGATGGCATGTTTGGGCGCTTGCTTAAACATTCCTTGTGGATCTGCAATCAAATGACTAAATACTCGGTGATCCATATCATCACCTTCCGAGCATTGAGTCAGTGCAGAGAATACGTTCCATCTATGAATTCTCTCGGGGCTTGCCTGAGTATGAATAACCTCTGCACCTGTAACGCCAATTACCATATCTGAACTAAGAGGAATGCAAGGCTCATGCCCAGAAGGTGCCTTTATTGGCAAACACTTAGCACCATCAGCTTCAATAATAAAAACTGTGAAAGGCGAATCATTTTTCAGCTTATCGATCCATTCTGGCGTGATCCCTGCTACCTTTTTTTTATCCGTTGCTGATGTCTCATTTATTATTTCTTGATAGCAAAAAGTGATAGAAGGCTCTGATTTTTTTTGTTGACGTCGTGATAATAGTAAAGGTGTTTCCATCACGTTTTTAGGCGATTCAAGATTTAAGGGTAAAGAGCAGTTAATAGGCAGGCTATCAATTTGATTGTTTGATTTATCAGTACTTAAGACTCTATCTTTATTAAACAAATCGGCACGACTAAGAAAACAGTCAGCCTGATGCCTCTCTGGTAAATACATTTTGGTGGTTGTACTAACGAATACGCAATGCCCACGTTTTTTATATTCTTGCGCTAACCAAAATGCTGTTGATGTTTTACCGCCCCCACCTACTAAGGCAATAACAAAAGGGGTCGAAGGCTGAGCAAAAAGACTATTTGGGGTCATAACAACGCCTTTACTTCGCTTAATGGCTATATAACTTTAATTACGAGCACTGAATGACAATGAAACAGAAGCATCTAGATTGTGTAATGCCAGCCGCTGGATTATCGTCACGAATGGGTGACTGGAAATTAATGCTACCTTACCGCCAGCATACAATCCTTGATGAGAGTATCGAAAACGCACTCCATTTTTGTTCGCGTGTGATCGTTGTCGCGGGTCATCGACATGAAGAGTTAGTCAGACATTATTGTCGTCACGATAATGTATTGGTCGTGGTAAACCTTCATTATCAACAAGGTATGTTCAGTTCCATTCAAGTAGGTATTGAACATGTAGAAAGTGAACATTTTTTTATTTGTCATGGTGATATGCCGTGTATTCCCGCAAATATCTATCAGCAAGTATGGGCACTTAAGGGGCAATGTACCGTCTTTCCCGGTACGTTAAACAAGCCTGGACACCCTGTTTTATTACCCAAAAACATGATTGATATAATAAAAAGCGCACCGATCACCAGCAAAATGAAGCCCTTAATTATGGCGCATACTGTGAAGTATCTCGGTCTAAAATGTGATGAAATATATTTAGATATTGATACGCCAGATGCGTATCAATCGTTAATCAAAACGCAGTAATCGCAGTTCTGCACTAACAAATGTATTGTCGTTGACTATTTCACCTTTCATTTGAAATTTATCAAATTGATAGTCATTTTTTTCAACACTATCATTTTGATTTACTTTATTTACCCCAAATAAAAAAGCCTGATAGTTAGACGTGTAATCTAACATCAGGCTTTACTAGCAAAAACAGTTATTCTTTACATCTAGTCATTATTTTCTAACTCAACATGAGGGGCAATTGACCCTTGCTTTCGAGTCGCTAATTCCTCATAGAGTTGCCATTTACGCTCTGCCACCTTCTGTGCGCGGGCTGTAATATCAGCCGCGACGTCAGGGTGCGTTCTCCGAAGAATTTGATAACGCGCTTCATTATAACGATACTCTGCCAATGGAATACTCGGGCGTAATGTATCTAATGAGAATGGGTTTTCATCAACATCTCGTAAGTCCGGATTATAACGGAACAACGGCCAGTGCCCTGACTTCACCGCTAATTGCTGCTGGTGTAATCCCTCTTCCATATTAATGCCATGCGCAATACAGTGGCTGTAGGCAATAATAATAGAAGGACCACGATACGCCTCTGCTTCTCGCATCGCTAACAACACCTGCTGCGGATCAGCACCTAAGGCAACTCGAGCAACATACACATTGTTGTAAGAAATAGCCTGCATCGCGACATCTTTCTTGGTGGCTTGCTTACCTGCAGTGGCAAATTTTGCTACCGCGCCTAACGGTGTCGATTTCGACATCTGGCCGCCTGTGTTTGAATACACCTCGGTATCCATCACCAACACGTTAACATCGGCGCCACTGGCTAATACATGATCTAAACCACTTGAGCCAATATCATATGCCCAACCATCACCACCAACAATCCAGATAGAGCGGCGAATAAGCTGGTCGGCTACCGATATTAGATTTAAGGCTGATTCTGTACCCAGAGCTTTAAGCTGTACTTTTAGCTGATCAACCCGTTTAATTTGGTTCTGAATATCGCTTTCGGTAAGCTGCTCGGCATGCAGAAGCTGATCGACTAATTGTGAATCAAGCGATTCCTTATTTTCCACCAGCAATTGCTCTGCCATCTCGTGCTGCTTGACCGCCGCTAACCGGAAACCAAAACCAAATTCGGCATTATCTTCAAACAAAGAGTTTGCCCACGCAGGGCCACGACCATCCGTATTTTTCGACCATGGTGTGGTGGGTAAGTTACCCCCATAAATTGACGAACACCCTGTCGCATTAGCAATCATTAAGCGATCACCAAATAACTGAGACATCAATTTAAGGTAAGGGGTTTCTCCACAACCTGAACACGCCCCCGAAAATTCAAACAACGGCTGCAAGAACTGCGCGCCACGCACATTAGAGAAATCAATTCGAGAGCGATCGTTATAAGCAATGGTTTCAAAGAAGTGAAGATTCTGCTTCTCTTGTTCCATAAACGGCGCTTTAATTTCCATGTTTATCGCTTTGCGTTCAGGTTTCCCGTCGCTCGCTTCTTCGATCACCATTGGGCAAGCATCAACACATAACGTACATCCGGTACAATCTTCGGCATACACCTGCAAGGTATAGCGAGTATCTGGGAAACCACGGGCAGTAATACCTGCCGATTTGAACCCTTCCGGAGCCTGCTCAAGTATCGACTTATCGTAGAACTTGGCACGAATCGCAGCATGTGGGCAGACAATGCTACAGTTACCGCACTGAATACACTCTTGCGACTCCCAAACTGGTATTTTCTGAGCAATGTTACGTTTTTCCCACTGAGTAGTACCCGACGGATAAGTACCATCGACAGGGAGCATAGAAACAGGAATTAAATCCCCTTTCCCTGCCATCATCTGTGCTGTCACTTGCTGCACAAATTCAGGTGCCAGCTCTGACACAACAGGTTTAGGCTGGCTGGTTGCTGTTACTTTCTGCTGAACGTCTACTTGGTATAAATGCGCCAAAGTATGATCTACCGCCGCGAAGTTTTTCTTTACCACTTCAGGACCTTTACGCGCATAGGTTTTTTCGATCGCTTTTTTAATTTTCGCAATAGCGACGTCTTTATCTAACACACCAGACAGCGCAAAAAAGCAGGTTTGCATGATCGTATTAATGCGCGTTCCCATACCCGTATCACGTCCGACTTTGTAGGCATCGATAACATGCAGGCTCATATGGCGCTCAATTAATTGTTGCTGCATTCTGGCAGGTAAACTATCCCACACCTTGTCTGCTGGAACCGTGGTATTGAGTAAGAACGTTGCCTTATCAGCGGCTTTCGCCAACATGTCTGTGCTCTCAACAAACGTTGATTGGTGACACGCCACAAAGTTCGCCGATTGAATCAAATACGGGCTATTAATTGGGTGATGACCAAAACGCAGGTGTGACTCTGTTTGCGATCCTGACTTTTTAGAGTCATACACAAAGTAACCTTGTGCGAAATAATCAGGATCGTCCCCGATGATCTTAATGGTATTCTTATTGGCCCCAACCGTGCCATCGGCACCAAGCCCATAGAACATCGCCCGAACAACGTCGTTTGATTCAATATCGAAAGCGGGATCGTATTCAAGGTGCGAGTTCATCACATCATCAATAATACCGACCGTAAAATGATGCTTTGGTTTATCTTGTGCGAGGTTATCGAAAATAGCTTTAACCATCGCGGGTGTAAATTCTTTGCTGGATAATCCATAACGACCTGCCACTAATCGCGGCATAATCTGGTTAGGCTTAGTGCTATACACATCTTGATTATCCATCAAAGCAGTCAATACATCTTGATACAGCGGGTCAGCATTGGCACCCGGCTCTTTGGTGCGATCAAGCACCGTAATTTTCGTTACTGTTTCAGGCAATGCTGCCAACAGATGTTCCGCAGATAAAGGACGATAGAGGCGTACTTGTAATACACCCACTTTTTTGCCTTGCGCCACTAAATATTCGACAGTTTCTTTAATGGTTTCAACACCAGATCCCATCGCAATTACGACATGTTCAGCATCTGGTGCGCCATGGAATTCCAGTAACTTATAATGACGCCCTGTTAGCTCTCCCAGTTTATCCATACATTGCTGCACAATTGCAGGCGTTTGAGCATAAAACGGATTAACTGTTTCACGACCTTGGAAGTAAACATCTGGGTTTTGTGCCGTACCACGAATAAACGGTTTATCGGGCCTTAAGCCTCTCTCCCGATGTTCGCGAACTAACTTATCTGAGATCATTTCTCTGATATGAGCATCTGAAATTACCTCGATTTTATTCACTTCATGCGATGTTCTAAAACCATCAAAAAAGTGAATAAAGGGAATACGAGAATCCAGAGTAGCGGCATGAGCCACCAGCGCCATATCATGGGCTTCTTGTACCGACGATGACGCCAATAACGCAAAACCAGTACCTCGAGCAGCCATAATATCTTGATGGTCACCAAAGATAGATAAACCCTGTGCAGCTAGCGAACGGGCAGCAACATGGAATACCGCAGAAGTAAGTTCTCCTGCAATTTTATACATGTTCGGCAGCATTAACATTAAGCCTTGAGAGGCGGTAAATGTTGTGGTTAATGCCCCACTTTGTAGTGCGCCATGAACGGTACCTGCTGCACCACCTTCACTTTGCATTTCAGCAATAAGAGGAATATTACCCCAAATATTACGCTTATCTTCGGCTGCCCATTGATCGGCAAATTCCGCCATGGTCGAAGATGGGGTTATTGGGTAAATAGCACACACTTCACTAACACGATAAGCAATATGTGCCGTGGCTTCGTTACCGTCACAGGTGTGCATAACAGGTTCTGTTGACAGATTTTTAGCGATAAGATCATTGTTCGTTGTCATGATAAGCTCCTATTCCGTTAGTGCCGCGACCATTTCGATCGCATGACAAGGACATTGGGAATAGCAGGCTTCACAGCCAGTGCACTTGTCGTAATCCACCTTGTAGCCTTTACCTTTCCCTAGATAGGTAATTGCACCATGCGGACAAGCCCCCAAACAACCATTACATTCAAAGCAGTTACCGCAAGAATAACAACGCTGCGCCTCGTATAAGGCTTCTTCTTCGGTTAACCCACCCACTACTTCATCAAACGAAGTTGCACGCTGGATCACTGGAATCGCGGGCTGCTCACTCTGCTCGGCATCAGTTTTGTACCACAGATGTAACTTATCAAAGCGGATCAGCGGTTGCTTGCTGATCTTGTTAAAACTACGGTGGTTAAGGAAGGCATCAATGTGCGCTGCAGCTTTCTTACCGTGCCCCACCGCAATGGTAACGGTGCGGTCGCTCGGTACCATATCACCGCCTGCAAACAACCCTTTGTAACCCGTCATCATTTGTTCATTTACGATCACGGTTCCATCGTGTTTGTGTTCAACACAGGGTATCGATTCGGTCAGCTTAGTATCAATATTCTGACCCAGCGCCAGAATCAATGAATCCGCTTCCACCGTTTCAAATTCGCCCGTCGGTTGCGGACGACCACTGTCATCGATCGCCATTTTTTCCAGTGTAAACGTCGTGCCATCTATTTCTTTGATGGTTCGTTGCCAATGGAAAGTCACACCTTCTTCCATCGCTTCGACGCATTCAAAATCATGGGCTGGCATGTGTGCACGATCACGGCGGTAAACCACCATCACATCGCCTCCCATACGACGTGCAGTTCGAGCTGCATCCATCGCGGTATTCCCGCCGCCATATACAACAACACGTTTGCCTAATACTGGTGCAGTGCCCATTTCAATATCGCGTAAGTACGATACCGCATCATTGACTTTTTCAGGCTCATCGTTCGGAATGTCAACACCACGACCTACGTGTGCACCAATTGCTAGGAAAACCGCATCAAACTGCCCTTTCACTTTCTCGGCCAGTAAATCTTCCACTTTGTGATTCAAGACAATCTTGATACCCATGGCTTCGATGCGTGCAATTTCATTCTCTAAAATATCACGCGGCAAACGGTACGCAGGAATACCAAAATGCATCATGCCACCCGCCATTGGTGCTGCATCACGTATTTCAACCTCATGCCCTTTACGCTTGAGGTGATACGCTGTCGCTAAACCACTAGGACCCGCACCGACAACTAATACCCGTTTACCGGTTGGCTCGGCCTGAAAACGCACTTGCCAATTATTGACTAACGCTTGGTCACCCAAATAACGTTCAACGGCATGAATACTCACCGCTTGATCCACGTTGGTACGGTTACACGCCGATTCGCACGGGTGGTAACACACACGACCATGGATCGCTGGCATTGGGTTATTTTTGATTAATGCTTGGAAGGCATCTTCATATCGCTCTGACTGAGCGAGGGATAGCCATTCTTGTATATTACTCCCGGTAGGACAGGCGTGATTACAAGGTGGTAGGGAATTGGAATAGATAGGGAATTTTGTACGTATGGCCCCTGACCCTTTCTTAAGTTTAAGGTCTGGGGGTAAGGTCATATCCTTAGAACAATTGCTCATCATATTCTACCTTTTTGACGGTAAAAAAATGCGCCCTTGGAGGTAATAATTTGAGTGGGCGCAGATCATGAAAAGCAGTGATGTGAAAGAATTAGGCTTATTAGCTACGTTAAGCACGGTGCCAATATCCACCTCTTTTCCTCATCACTGCACTTGGCCTACATACTCACGCATGTACCTGCGCGTTCGGCCAATACTTCTAATCCTTCTTCAAGCGCCCCTATATAGGCACGTCCACCGAATGTGGCAAAATCAGTCGCTGCTTCGACTTTTGGCCCCATTGACCCGGCGGGAAAATCATATTCATTCAGTTCTGTAGGCGTTGCCTTACGCAGTGCTCGTTGGTTATTAGTACCCCAATCTAAATACACAGCGTCGGCATCGGTTAAGATCAATAATTTATCGGCATTGAGTTGCTTTGCTAATAACGTGGCTGAAAGATCTTTGTCGATCACGCCTTCTACACCTTGGTAACCCACCTCTGCACGGCAAACAGGAATGCCTCCACCACCACAACAAATCACGACCTGCCCAGCCGCAAGTAAGGTATCGATAGACACCTTATCTAATATATTGATTGGTTTGGGTGACGGCACTACACGACGTACAAATTCACCATCTCGTTTCATAATCCAATTATTGGCTTCTGCAAGGATACCTGCTTCTTCTTCGTTGTAGACAGGCCCAACAAACTTAGAAGGATCCAACATGCTTGGATCGTTGGCATCGACTTCAATACGGGTTAACAAACTCGCCACTTGTGTTTCAGGCATTAGATTTTGCAGCTCTTGCGCCAACATATAGCCAATCATGCCTTCACTTTCTGCACCCAACACATCGAGTGGGTATGGTGATACTTTGTCATACGCTAGGTTTTGTAACGCTAATAAACCGACTTGCGGGCCATTACCATGGACAATAGCAACTTGGTATTCTTTGGCTATTTCAGCAATGGCTTTTGCCGCGACTTTGATGTTCGCGAGTTGGTTGTCAAAACTGGGCGCATCGCCACGACGCAGTAATGCATTACCGCCAAGGGCGACTACAGCTATGGGTTTCATATTACCTCCTTGAGGTTTAAAAATTTTAAAGGGAAGTTGCCGTTTTACTCTTTCTCTACACCGTGATGTTTTGCGGCTTGATGCGTTGAGAAAGGTTTGCGGTGAACAAAGCGGCCATTCCCAGCTTTCCCCATAAATTCACCCATGCACGCCACTACATTGCCACGGCTTAACGTCATAACTGGCCAGCCATGGTTTTCTGTTGATTCAAACGGGGTGTAATCGGTATTGTCGTGCAATAAATCGTGTGTGATTGTGACATTCTCTTTCGGATCAAACAGCACAATGTCAGCGTCAGCACCAATATCAAAACTGCCTTTCTGTGGATACAATCCAAACAGCTTTGCTGGCATATAACTGGTTAGTTCCACAAAACGGCTTGGCGTAATTCGCCCTGCCATCACCCCCTCAGAGAAGAGCAATGGCATACGCGTTTCGACGCCAGGCATGCCGTTTGGACAGGCACTAAAATTGTCTTTCCCGCGTTGCTTTTGCTCATGATAAGTAAACGAGCAATGATCGGTCGCAACGGTATCAATACTGCCATCCATAAGGCCTTGCCATAATTTTTCACGTTCTGCGATTGGTCGTAATGGTGGACTTAAAATGAATTTCAATGCATCGTTACGTTCGTAACAACGTTCATCCAGTAACAAATACTGAGGGCAGGTTTCCGCCCATACCGGTTGTTTGTTTTGGCGGGCTAAGCGAATGTAGTCCAGCCCTAATCCATTGGATAAGTGGACGATATATAACGGTGCATTATCGGCTAATCGTGCAAGATTTATCATTCGACCGATAGCTTCTGCTTCGCACTCTAGTGGACGGCTTATGGCGTGATATTTCGGGGCGGTTTTACCGGCTTCCAACAGTTGAGTACGACGTAATGCAATTGCAGCATCGTTTTCTGGATGAACCGTTGTTAGCGCATTCACTTTATTTAACTGCGTTAATGCGCGCAGTACTGAATCATCATCTAATTTATAGCCATAAGTAAGATAGAGCTTGAAACTCGAAATACCCTCTTCTTCGACCATAGACGCCATTTCGGCAAGAATCTCATCATTTACGTGCTGGATAACGCCATGAAAGCTGTAATCAATAACGGCATTATCACCAGCGTAGTCTTTATAAACACTAAGTTGGTGATGCAGATTACACCCT
>SWCB01009225.1_pt1 | contig 12807 bp, 15 predicted proteins | sample 4692901 | NCBI WGS metagenome assembly SWCB01 (sample SAMN10267276, study PRJNA491770) | bioreactor metagenome | isolation source: DHS bioreactor inoculated with subseafloor sediment | place: Japan: off Shimokita Peninsula | collected 2006-08 | reverse complement strand
ATTTTACCAGAAGGTGTTCTTAGCGGATTTGCTTCAGGGTTTTCACGGAAATCTTTGTAAGCGACGAAATGCTCTTTTACAAAGCGCTTATAGATACCTTGCTCACGCATCGCTTCGAACGTTGGTAGCGATGGATCTTGTTCGCGAGTTAGTTGGTATAAGTGACGTAACCAACCTTCTTGATCGCGACCTTCAGTAAAGGCTTCTTCAACCCCTAATTTCTGGGCTAGACCAGTACAAATATCGTAAATACTCTTTGCTTCAAATTGCGGTTTAATCGCTTGTGATGCAAAGATGAAATACGGCATGTTGCCTGCTGATGCATCCATACAGAAATCAGATTGCTCAGAGGTGGTTAAATCAGGTAGTACGATATCGGCATATTTAGCAGATGACGTCATGTGGTTATCTATTACCACAATCATTTCACAGGCTTTTTCATCTTGAAGAATGTCATGAGTACGGTTGATATCAGCATGCTGATTAATCAAACAGTTACCAGCATAATTCCAGATGAACTTAATAGGCACATCAAGCTTTTCTTTGCCGCGAATACCATCGGCCGTTGCTGTCATTTCAGGACCGCGGAAAATAGCATCAGTCCACAAGAACATTGGGATAGATGCTTCAATTGGGTTCTGTAATGTCGGGAAGCGAACAAAAGGAATACTAGAGCTGCTTTCGCGTGCCCCTGTACCACCACCGTTAAGGCCAACATTACCGGTTAATAAGGCCAGCATTGCAATCGCACGAGATGCGATTTCGCCATTAGCGGTACGTTGTAGTCCCCAGCCTTGAATAATGGTACAAGGCTTAGTTGAGCCTATTTCGCGAGCTGCTTTGATAATAATGTCAGCAGGAATTCCCGTAATTGATGAAGCCCACTCAGGGGTTTTCTCTACTTCATCATTACCTAGCCCTAAAATATAAGACTTATAATCACTGTTTGCAGGGGCTGAAGCTGGTAATGTTTTTGCATCATAACCGACACAGTATTTATCAAGGAAAGCTTGATAAACCAAGTCTTCTTTGATCATTACATGTGCCATTGCCGCAATAAACGCAGTATCTGTACCAGGACGAATAGGGATCCACTGATCTTCACGTCCACCAGCTGTATCGGTATAGCGAGGATCGATTACGATCATGCGTGCATTAGATTTTTCTTTGCCTTCCATGAAGTGGTGAATAACACCACCACCAGACATACGCGTTTCTGCTGGGTTATTACCAAACTGTACGATTAGCTTGGTATTTTCTAAATCAGAAGGGGAGTTATTTGCCGCAAAACCACCGTAAGTGTAGTTTAAACCTTCTGCGATTTGTGCCGTTGAGTAATCACCATAATGGTTTAAGTAGCCACCGTTTAGGTTCATCAAGCGAGCAATTAAACTACCGCCTGGAGGCCATGATTTAGTTACTGTACCGCCTAGAGTGCCAGTACCGTAATTCAAGTAAATCGCTTCATTGCCATAGTCTTTACGAATAGTGGTAATAGAAGCTGCGATCTAACTGAAAGCTTCATCCCAACTAATGCGTTTGAATTTACCTTCACCACGCTTGCCTACGCGTTTCATTGGATATTTCAAGCGATCAGGGTTATACACACGGCGGCGCACTGAACGACCACGTAAGCAAGCACGTACTTGGTGATGACCGTATTCGTCATTACCTGTGTTATCGGTTTCAACCCACTTTATTTTTCCATCAGATACATGCATACGTAATGGGCAGCGGCTGCCACAGTTTACGGTACAAGCACTCCATACAACTTTGTCTTCCGTTGGTGCGGTTGACGTTGCAGCGAAAGCGGAATTTTATTTGAATGGAAGGGTAACACTGCTGGCTACGGCGGCTAAACTGCCTAATACGGAACCTGTTTTCACAAAGTTACGACGAGATAATTTAGGTGCTAGTAGCTCTTTCAGTTTTATTTTCATAGCACGACATTCTCTGTGTTATTGCTGACGCAATTGTTTTTTATATGATTAATAAATAACGGTTATGATTTAAGTTCTACTCTTTAAGTGGTAGAGCTTCATTAGCCATACTTTCTGTTTTGTTGCCTCTTTACTATGTCTTGCATCAATAAAAACGAGGGAGAGAAACGGGCTGTATTTATATTTGTATGATCTCTGATTAAGATCACGGTTATTAAGAGAAGTTGATGCTTTACAATCATTTACGTATTACTAATTATTCTTATTCAGTTATTAATAATATTCAAAATTGCGTTAAAACAATTTTCTTATAATGTTCTTGGGGTAGACTCAAAATGTATCTAGTCCAAATAATGAGGAATTATGGAAAACATCGCAATTGTTGCAAAGTTATTAGGCAGCTTCTTTTATTTCCCATTGGCGCATGAAAATAATATTCAATATTTAGACGCGATTAAAAATAGTGATGACGTAAATGAAACCGCTTTTTCTGCATTTATTTCTGCAGTAGAAAGTACAAATGAAGAAGCGCTACGAGCTGATTTTCAATTATTGTTTGAAGGTTGTGAAATAATGCTTGCGCCACCATGGGGATCGGTTTATTTAGATCGTGAACAAGTGATCTTTGGTGATTCTACGTTACGTTTGCGACACTTTTTAGCTAGTCACAATATGCTGTTAGATACAGGTATGCGAGAACCGGAAGATCAATTCGGATTAACCCTATTAGCCTTAGCCAATATTATTGATCAATGTGACGATGTAACGATCGTGACTGCTTTGTTGGCCGAACACCTTTTACCGTGGGCATATCATTACCTTGCATTGGTACAGAAACACGGTCAGACAGATGTGTATAAAGTACTGGCTGAGATAACTGAAGAGTGGTTAAGCGCGGTTCAGGTTGAATTGAAGGTAACACCTCAAACGTATAAATTATATTTCTGATGGCCGAGCGTAACGAAAAATATTATCGGGCGTGTCTAGAGCATTACTCCGTAAGCCGACGAGGCTTATTAAGAGGGTTATTCTCTGGTGCGAATAAAGCGGTTCAGGTGCCAGATGAAATATCGGTAAAACGTTCTGTTCCTCGTCCACCTGGTGCTGTAGAAGAAGGTGTGTTTTTACAGTTATGCCAATCATGCAATTACTGTGAAATGGCATGTGCGCAGCAAGTGATTGAAATGGTTGATGGGCGGCCTCAGCTTAATCTAGATTACAATCACTGCACACAATGCGGTGAATGCCAAAAAGCCTGTTCGACTGGCGCATTATCATCAATAAACAATGATATTGGTTTACGTCCGTCATTCTCGAAAGGATGTAATAATCGCTTGTCTGGCGAATGCCTAATCTGTGCTGATGCTTGCCCACAGTTAGCGATCTCTGTTTCTTCACGGCAGTTACCCGTTATAAATGAAGATCTGTGCTCTGGGTGCGGTCAGTGTCGTTCGGTATGTTTTACTGGTGCTGTTCAGCTGGAATGGCAAACAGCTCGCCATTAAGCGAGCTGTAAAATTTCATCTATATCTTTTTATGCAACAAAGATTGGCTTCCTTAGCACTATTTATTCCTCTAAATCAATATTGTAGAAATGACGAACTACACTTTATTGATGAACTTAGCGGTAATACTTTTGTTTTTTAGGAGGTAAGATGAGCGCTCTACACGGATTAACCATTGAAATTGATCGTGATCGTAATAACTTCTTTATGGAAATAAAAGCAATCGGTACGTTAACGCATGCTGATTACGAAAAAATTACCCCGATCATTGATGAAGCGTTGGAAGGTGTAACAGTGCCTATTGTGAATGTTTATATCGATGGAACTGAATTCGATGGTTGGCAGTTACAAGCCGCGTGGGATGATCTAAAAATTGGATTAAAGCATGGCAAGAAATTCGATAAAGTGGCTTTATACGGTAACCAGCATTGGCAAGAAGTGATGTCAAAAATTGGCAGTTGGTTTGTATCGGGTGAAGTTAGATATTTTGACGATCCACTCGAAGCATTAGCATGGTTAAGAGATTAGGTTCACTGGAAAGAATGGATGAACAGTGATTGGGGTTATTAAAATTTGCCAAAAATGTGCAATTATTATTGTTTTCATACATTTTAATTAAATTTAATCACTGTATGAATGATTTTTTTACGATAAAATTAAACGACGTTCGATATGTAACTGCTTGAATCTATATAATACAGGCTTAAAGAATGAAAATAACTACGATCGCATCCGTCATCACTACCGCTTTAATTCCCGTCATGTTTTCTTCAACGTGTATGGCATATACATCGAATGATGTTGAATCGGTAAATAGTGTTGACGTTGCAAGTACAACGGAAGTACAGAGTGATACAACAACGAAAGCTGCAACAATGCCTCGGTTTGATGATTCGCCACGTTATTTTGTCGGCATTAACGCCGGTAAAAGTAAGTTAAATGGAACCGATATTGCGACATTAGGCAGCGATTCTCAAGAAGCTTCAAGCCCTGATGCAAGTGGCTTTGGTGGTTTGTCTATAGGTCGATACAGTGCTAGTGGTGGCAGCCGTATATATTACAGCTATGAGCAGCATTCGGCAGACACACAATTTAGCTCTGCCTTATCTTACTCGACGAAAACGAGCTTGCATTTACTGAATGCTGATCGTGTTTTTCGTGCAGATAAAAGCGTAAACCCTTTTATCGGATTACATTTTGGTTATGGTAAAACGAAATCTGATTCCGAACTTTCTAGTGGTTATAAAGACTCTGGGCTTGTCTTTGGTTTACAAGCAGGTGTTGCTTGGCGTGCCAGTGAACAATTTACCATTGAGCTAGGGCTTCGCCATACGGTTTTGCCTGATAACTCTAAAGAATGGTCTGCGACAAGCGGTGGTAACACCTATAAGTTTCAGTCAACGCAAAGTACATTGTCTTCAGCGTATTTGGGGGCTAATTACCGCTTCTAATAGTATATTGGGTATATCCACTTTGTTTAAGTAACACGCATTTAGCCTTAATAAGTGCGTGTTCATAACACCACGGTTTACTCAGCCTTTCAGCCGCGTATAATGCCCTCCTCATAAACGACAATCATTATCAATAAGGACTTCATTTTGAAGCTATTTGTCAGAGATCTTACGGTTATTGACGCCTCATACTTGTGTGACGAGCGTGGAATGGTCGGTGAAAGTTGGATTCTTGATGTGGTGATGTCGGGCGAACTGAATGAAATGAGTATGCTGCTTGATTTCAGTCGTGTGAAAAAGCAAATTAAGTTCTTGGTTGATGAGCATGTCGATCATCGTTTGATTGTGCCAAGCAACAATACTGCAATTCGGACAGCGACCACTAAATCAGGTTATGCGACGGTAGATTTACTGCGTGGTGATAAAAGTATTCACTTACATAGCCCTGAAGAAGCATACTGCTTTATTGATGCAGAAAAAGTAACGATTGAATCTGTGACGGCTTACCTGCATAACGTACTTAAAGGTAACTTGCCTGATAACGTTGAAGGGTTAGAGCTTACTTTACGTCATGAAAAGATTGATGGTCCTTTTTATCATTACAGTCATGGTTTAAAAAAGCATGACGGCAACTGCCAGCGTATTGCTCATGGCCATCGCTCTCCCGTTGAACTGTTTGTTGATGGCGCGCGCCATACTGAACTTGAACAGCAATGGGCAAATCGTTGGGAAGATATTTATTTAGGCACGAAAGAAGACATGATTTCTGTGGCTGAATTAAACCTTAGCGAACACGCTACATCTATTAGCGACGATGGTTATTTTGGGTTTCGTTATACTGCGCCGCAAGGTGAATTCGAGCTCGCAATAGCGAAATCAGAAACTGAAATTATTGATACCGATACCACTGTCGAGTTATTGGCATCGTATATTGCTAATGAAGTGAAGCAATCATTGAGTGATGAATCGCTTGAGGTCGTTGCTTATGAAGGTGTCGGTAAAGGCGCAATGGCTTCAGCTTAATCGACTTCTGCTTAATTAGCCTCTGCCGAATAAAAGCCCATTATCATCTGTTTTCACTGCGATGATAATGGGCTTTTTTATCTTATAGAGTATTAGTAATACCAATCTAGACAAATACCTGATCATTCTTGCTAGTTAAAACTGCTAATAACAAGGTAGAAATTTTATAATTAGAATAACTAGTTACTTCAATTTCTGCCTTGTTATTATCAATTTTTCCTGCGCAAATTTCTGACCATTTTCTTTTCCTGGATAGTATAAAACGAAAATCAGTGGCAAATTCGGAAAATGAAGGATTGCTGGAATACATCGTGTTTTTTCTGCGTGAGTAATTGGCTATTGTGTAGCATTAGAATCGATTGAATGATTCTTGTGCCTAAGCCTAATGATCCCGAAGGGGCATTCTGATCAATACGATTACTGATATTGACCTCAATCTGATTATACCGATCGTTTTTGCTGGGTTGGAAAACAGTTAATTCGATGGCGGAGTGACTGGGGGCATGGCGAATCGCATTTTCTAATAAATTAGAGAAAAGTCGATATAATAGCTGCTTATCACCTGTTATTGGTGCAATGTCTGCAATATTCAAATTAAGTGAGAGGTGCTTTCTTTGGGCATCGATAGCAACGCTTTCTGCTGTCTCGTAGATAATATCTGCCAGTTTGACCGATTCAAAATGCGGGGCGGGCTCAGGTTTTTTATCTCTTGCAAGCTGCAATTGTTGGTGCAGTTGTTCTGCCAGTTTTTGAGCATTTCGGTGGGCTGTATCAATTAAAGGGTTTGGTTTTTTAGCTTGTAGTTGCCATGTTTCTAAATAACCTAATACGCTTGATAGCGGGGTTTTTAAATCATGGCTAAGTTGCATAAGCATTTCATGGCGGAATGTTTCTTGTTGCTGTAATTGAAGAAATTGCTGCTGAATATATTGTGCCATTTGATAAAATTGTATCGTAATAGGCTGTAATTCAGGTACTTGCTGTAAAAAATCAGGCTGTAAACGGAAGTTATCTTTGGCTTGTAAACGTAAACGATGGGTAACTGTTTCCATTGGGGTTAGCAGTGTACGTTTGACCATGAAGTAAGTGACCACGCTAAACCCTACGAGTAAAACCAGCGAGGCTATAAGCACCATTAACATTGGGCCGTAACTTTCTTGTGCTGTTAGCAAGCTGTGTTTCTCACTACCAATGACCACATATAAATAACCAATTATTGAATCAAACTGGTTAATAGGTGCGACTGAAAAGACTTTCTGTTGTTCGGGTAAGCGAGGATCGTCGCCTAGAATAGGAAATGGTTTTTCAGCCAAAAATTGCTTGATAGGAAGAAGGCTAACTTTCCCCATCTGTACTTTACCTTCAGGGGCGGCATGGCTGCGGATATTACCTTGTTGATCAAGAAAGTAAATTTCAAAATCAGGACCTAGTAACATCAAGGTATGAAATATGGATTTGAGCGCTTCTGGATTGTAGTTTGTGCCTTCCATTAACGGATTATCATCTCGCATATGAGCGGCTAATTCATGATGTAAACGTTGCAGGGTTCGCTGCTCTGTTGTTGCTTGTTGTTGGTAAAACAATGAGCCAATCAATAAGGCAGAAAGAGAAAACCACACACACGTTAGCAGCAATAAACGTAGTTTGAAATTCATGGTGATCCATCCTTTGTTATGCCGATAGTGCAATTGTTAGATAGTATAATTAAACTGCCTGAAACTTATAGCCAACCCCCCAAATAGTATGAATATACTTATGCCCAGCGTGGCTGGTTTCTAGCTTCGTTCTTAGCCGGTTTACTGTGCTACAAACTGTATGGTGATAGCCAGAAAAGTCGGTATGCCAAACCTGTGCAAGCAGTTCATCTTTGCTATAAACCCGGCCCGGTCTTTTTGCTAAAAAGTGCAGCAAGGTGAATTCCGTTGCTGTTAGATTAATCGGCTGCTGGTTCACTTCAACTTGGTGAGACTGTGGCTTAATGGCTAACCCATCAAAATGTAAAATAGGTTCTTGGTTATCTAGCGTATTCTCTGATTCAGTCTGTTGTATTCGTTGGCTTGAATTTGATGATTCGTTGTGGCTCTCTCTACGTAAAATAGCTCTTACTCTTGCTTGAAACTCAAGAACGCTAAAAGGTTTCGTTAAATAGTCATCTGCGCCAGATTCTAAGCCTTCGACTTTGTCTTTTTCACTATCTCTAGCTGTTAGCATCAGTACTGGTGTCCAATTTTCATGCTGGCGCAGTGCGTGGCAAAGTGTTAAACCGTCACCATCGTCGAGCCCTCTATCTAGAATCACTAATGAAAAGTGGTTATCTTTAATTAATTTATCGGCTTTAGTTATGGTGGTTGCACGAACAACCTGATGATTTTGCAGTGTTAAGTGCATGCCTATCAGCTCGGCAAGATCGTTATCATCTTCAACAATTAAGATATTAGATGGTGCAATTATTTGGGTTGTTGTAGTTATCTTTGCTGCTGTTGTATTTAACATGATCTTTCCCCGGCTATTCGCACGACATGATGTTCTCGTCGTGTTTTAGAATGGCAGTTACACCGTTTTTATCTTCTGGTGTAACTGACCGGATAGGGAAAGAATTCTTTCATTGAATAGCAAAAATTATTCGATTCAAAAGTGCTTTATTCAACAAGTGCTTTATGTCACAACTATTCTGTCCGAGTAATACTTAATCGTGCGCCTGGGTTTAAGAATCGATGGGTTGCGTTTAATACAGAGGTTGCTAGCCCATCATCAAGGCTAATAACACCAGCATGGAATGAAACGCGGTTATTGTCGTCACGTGCACTATTGAAACCTTCACCACCGGCAGCTGGCCCCGGTATGCTTGCTGCAGATTCATCATTATTTTCTGTGCCTGAATCCCAAACCGCCATGTTCATATTCAAGCTTGCCCCAACAGCTAGCGATGTAATATCTAATTGGGTTTCTCCCACAAAACCATCATTGGTGTTTACCAGCATGCTGGCGACAGAGATTAAGCTAGCTTGGGTTGGATCAATTGTAAAAGTAATAGTGTCGCTGTTACCTGGTAATACAACCCCTGTACCAGAGAAGCTATAACCGACATTGGTGTTTGTTTCTTTTTCAGCAAGTACCGATGAGTTGTCACCACTTTCAGCTAATATTTCTAGGCCATCACTTGCTGCCTCACCCACTGAAAATAGACGATATTGGTCGTTATGCGCTAATACTGCCAGCGGAGAAAGCGGTTGATTGGGTGTAAGGTTTTTAACGGTAACAGTATAGCTACGGGGTGCTCCACTATCGTCATTGTCGGGACAACCTACTAGCAGGCTTACACTGGCCGCAATTGCTATCAGACGGAATTTCATATCAGCCTCCTTATTTAACCGTTACGGTCATTATCGCAACGGGGTTTAACCAACGGTATGCGCTGCTATTAATGTCGCTCACACCTCCTGCTGGATTGGTATCACCAAGGTTACCGGGGTGAATATGTACTTTGTCATTGGTGACTGTGGTTTCAACACCAGTGCCGCCAGTACCAAATGTAATAAAAGGGGGATTAGGCATACTTGCGGCTAATTCGTCATTAGCTTCTGTACCTGCATCGTAGCTATTTAAGTAAACCTTGTAGGTGCCCGGTGTCGATGGAATAACCCAGCTATCAAGTCCGACAAAGCCGTCGTTAGTGGGTAATAACATGGCAGTTACCGAGAGTCGGTCTAGGTCGCCAGTACTTATGGATGTTGTCGCCACTACACCGGGATTAAGAATGCCACTGGCGGGGTTCTCTATAACGACAGCCCCTGCATTACTGGCTAAAGAGGATAAATCAGAGATATCACCGCCTTCCGCCATTGCTTCTATTTCTGCTGATGCGCTAGTGCCTGATTCAAATAAATGGACATCAGCACTGTGTGCAGCAATAAGCAGTGGCGTAAAGTAAATCCCTTTTGTTGCGTTGGTTACTGAAATATCAAGCTCTGCCGCCTGTAAGCCCGCAGAACATAAAATAGAGGTACTGATCAAAGAGGCTTTTATTATAGAGGGTAAATGCATTGTTGTTTTCATCATCGTGTCCATCATGTTATTGGTGATGTTTAAAGCATGACGGATAAATCTGACAAGCATCTCGCGAAATTCTCACAAATTCATCACAATTGTTTTTTGCTATTATTGTTACTTCACAGCACTGGGTAGAAGAATGAAAACGATTAAAGCTCACTGTATGGTAATACTTGCGACTATCTTGATTGCGGGCTCTTTTCTTGCCTCGAACAATCTAACCGGAACGGTTAATCCGATATCGTTGACGTTACTCCGATTCGATATTGCGACCTTGTGTTTAGCGCCTGTTGTATTATTTACACCAAGATTTCGTAAGCAAATAATGCGTGTATTGCCACGTTGCATGGTGATCAGTTTCTTTTATTCTGGTTACTTCATTTGTTTGTTCGAGGCATTAAAAACGACCACGGTATTAAATACAGGCACGCTTTATACATTAACGCCTTTTATAACCGCCGTGCTGTGTATTTTCTTGTTCAAGATGAAAGTCGGCTTGGTACAGTTTTTTGCTTATATTTTAGGGGCGATTGGTACGCTATGGGTGGTATTTAATGGCAGCCTTAACTCGTTGTTATCGTTATCTTTAAATCAGGGTGATTTGATATTCATGCTGGGTGTCTGCTCAATGTGTGGTTATACTATTGTAATGAAACTGCTTTATCGAAAAGATAACGTCATTGTTCTTACATTTTGTACGCTTTTAGGCGGTACGCTGTGGATGACGATAGCCACAGTGGCGTTGGGTATTCCATTACAGTGGGATTTGCTACAAGGTAACGCTTTGTTAAGTATTATTTATTTGGCAATTGGCGCTACATTACTCACCTCCTATTTATATCAAAAAGCATCTATAGCATTAAATCCAAGCAGTGTTACCGCGTATATCTATATGAGCCCTGCTTGTGTGGCCCTTCTAACATTTCTGATATACGGTGAATCTATTTCAACAGTCATTCTATTTGGTATTGTTTTATCAGCCATTGCCACTCTTTTTTTACAGATAATGAATGTAAGAAATAGCCACAAATCGGCGCATTAAACGTGACTAACGCTGCGGTTACTCGCGTTATAAACTACATATGATCACAACGATTAATGTTAGGATGTTATTGAGTGCTCATAGAGAGCGCCTATCTATTTGATAAAATAAGAATGTAAAAGAGGTTTTCATGTCAAAGCTCCGTAATATCCGTATCGATATCGTCTCTGATGTTGTATGTCCGTGGTGTATTATTGGCTATAGACGCCTTGAAGAAGCACTTGGTGCATTTGAAGGAAAGATAAATGTAGAGCTGTATTGGCAACCTTTCCAAATTAATCCTGACATGCAAAGTGAAGGGGAGAATTTAGGCGAACACCTAGCCAAGAAATACGGGTTAACTTCAGAGCAAAGCCAAGCTAACCGTGAAAACCTGATTCAGATCGGGGAGTCTTTAGGCTTTACGTTCAACTTCACCCCAGAATTTAAAATCTATAACACATTTAAAGCGCATCAGTTATTACATTGGGCTGCAAAGCAGGGTAGGCAGCATGCATTAAAGTTAGCTTTGTTTAATGCCTATTTTACTGAGCAGAAAGATCCGAGTGATATTGAATTACTGGTGACGACTGCAATGCAAGTAGGACTTGATGGCGAGGAAGCACGCACGGTATTAACCGATGAACGTTTTGCTGATGATGTGAAAATGAATCAACAAACTTGGACAAATAGTGGTATTCAGTCTGTCCCTTCGATTGTATTGGATCAGAAATATCTAATTTCTGGGGCGCAAGATCCTGAAACATTCATTCAGTCGATTCAGCAAATGCTTGATGACGCTCGCTAAGCTATTTATTTAAAGCAGCAATTGATGATACTGGAATGATAAAGCCGTAAAATTCATGTCAGCTTATGGTGCAGGCTATATGTGTGTTGCATCATATCTTTGTTCAAAAAAAAGTAACTTAGATCTAATGATGGTTTAACCAAAATATGACTCAGAAAGGAATAAGATAATAGTACAATCAAACTAGATAACTACAGTCGAATATTTGAATAACATAAAGTTTTTAGAGAAACGAGAAGTGATGAAGTCTAATGTTTGGTTCAAAGCAGGTATAGTTGTCATATATGGTTCATCTATAGATGCTTCCCCTCATCGTCACCATACGATTCAACTGGCGTGGCCTAGAAATGGCTATGGCTGCAAACTAGATAATAATGAAATATCGACACCAGTAATTATCGATTCTAACGTCGAGCACCAGCTACAAATTGATGAGGGTTGGATCTTGTTGGTCGAGCCCACTAGCGAATTAGGGGGGGAGCTATCTAAGAAATTGGCAGGGCAACCTTCAAAAGTATTTAAAGTACCTTTACCCACGATTAAACATACAGAATACATTGATGATTTAACTGTACTACTTTCCCCTTTATTTGACAGTTTAGCGCTTTCAAATCAATTTCCTCTCATAAATGAAAGTCAGATTGCAGATCATCGCATTAAAAAGTTATTACATGAACTCAACCAATGCTTAGATGGGAAATGCCTTAAACCTAGCAATTGGCGGGCGTCTGATGTTGCTCAAAAACTTGCTCTATCGGAGAGCCGCTTTCTTCACTTATTTAGCCAAGAGCTGGGCATTCCTTGGCGACCATATTTGCTATGGTGCCGAATGATGTGTGCTGTAAGAGCAATATTAAACGGAGAGTCTGCGACAGATGCAGCTCACATGGCAGGCTTTTCTGATAGTGCGCATTTAAGCCGTACTTTTCGAAAAACATTTGGAATGACCATTCGGCAAGCAAACGCTATTTTTAAAAAAAGTTAGCCAGTTTATTCAATTCTTAGCTCG
>SWCB01014462.1_pt1 | contig 12810 bp, 10 predicted proteins | sample 4692901 | NCBI WGS metagenome assembly SWCB01 (sample SAMN10267276, study PRJNA491770) | bioreactor metagenome | isolation source: DHS bioreactor inoculated with subseafloor sediment | place: Japan: off Shimokita Peninsula | collected 2006-08 | reverse complement strand
GTCATTGCTAATTAATCTCACGCGGGAGACGGTTTTGGTGAAGCAATCTTTACATGAATTTGGCAGAATTTTAATTTTGTGTCGTATGTTTGTCAATCTTGCCGTTGTAGTATCGATTGAATATTGATTCAGTATAGTTTCAGTATAGATACATACCAAGTACATACTATTTACATACCACCTAATACGCTTTCAAATGGGTTTCAAATGCCTTTCAAATGGGTTTCATAATGTATTCATATTTCAATTAGGAAGGGTTTTTGGCTAGATTTTGATTTAAAAAAGTCATCATTTGATGTCATTTTTTAACTTTTATTACTTTATAAATATAACTTTTTTCTTGGTTTTGTAAAGAAAAATTTATGTTTTTTTTGTGCTTGTAAATTCTTCTTATTAGGTTATTTGTAACTTCGGTATAAATAGCATAATTATTTTTGTTTGTTACCATATACACAAAAAATTGTTTATCCATTTATCTGTATTCTTTATTGATGTTTCAATTTGGTTTCGTGTGGTTTACCGGGTTAGATTGCTTCGGTAAAAAGCGCCTCGCAATGACTGCTTTGAAATTATTTTTTCATGTCGTCATTGCGAATTCATCTCACGTGGGAGACGGTTTGTGTGAAGCAATCCTTCTTTTAATTAAGCACAATTTTGAATTGCGTTATTTTTTTAGTGAGATTGCCCGACTTGCCAAAAGTTGTACAGACGAAGGCGAGGCAGGCTTAGGTAAAAGGCACCTCTTGATGACTATTTTTTAATACGGAAATTCTATCTAAACCAATTTATCTAACTATTGCTAATTTTTGAGTTTCTGAAATTGTATCTTCGGAATCTTTCAAAGTTACTTTATAGAGATAAGTGCCGTTTGCAATTGAATCGCCGTCTTCGTCTTTACAATCCCAATAAATTTTATTGAAATTTAATTTTAGATCTGCTGATGTTAAATCAATTTTCTTAATCAATCTTCCGGCAATGGTGTAGATTTTTATTTCAATATCTTCAGGAACTTTAGTCAGCATAAAAGTAAAATAAGTATCGCCGTTAGTAGGATTCGGGTAATTGTAAACATCAATTAGTCTAAGTTCATCCGATACAATAAAGTTGGCTGAGTAGCCATCGGAGGCTTCCAGATTGCCGATTAAGTTCCTTCCTCTAACAGCTAAATTATAATTGCCAGCTTCCAGAGTCGGTTTATACGAATAAATAATTTTTCTGTTGATTGTATCGAACTCCTTGAGACTAAGATCTCCATTATGAATTCGAATATTATTCATGAAGAGATTTATTTCTGAAGAATCTGCATAATTAAAACCAAGATTATAATCCAGCTCAACATCAATTTCAGGATTTGGAGAAACATAATCACCGTCAAAAATTTGATTACCGTCGAACTTGACAATTACTTTTGCAGAATTGACTGAAACAGAAGTATCCTTAATTACTTTAAAAGGAATTCTGTAGAAATTATTATCCTCAAAAAATTCGCGGACATTATCTTCAGTATCTATTGAAATATTGAAAGATAATTCACCGGTTCCATCCTCAAGTTGAGGAATGTAATCGACCGTAAATTTCTCTCTCTTCATTGAATCAATCAAAGCAATTTTTTGATCCAGTAAAACTCTTTTTGAATTATCAGCTTTCTGCAGCTCAACTTTTATTTTGAAATTCTGAGCCGGAGATTCGCCTACATTATAAACCATAAAATTAAGTTTATTGGATTCCCCTTGAATAATGCTGTCCTTTTCTATAGATACTACTTGGTAGTTAACTGCGAGCTCGGCATCATCAGTATAATCAACACCAAGAGAATAAAGTTCGGGAGAAGTTCCATCATCACCGGCATTCAGTTCAGCTTTTATTTTTAGAAATGGATATTTTGTGGCATCAATTGAAGACAAATCGGCAATACCATTAGTTAGATTAAATGCGCTCAAAGTATCGGCAGAATCTTGCGCGGTAATCGCAATAGGAATATAATTTATTGTAGAATTACTTTTTGTACTATCTTGAATAACAAGCTTATCCCATTTGGTTGTGGGACCTATTTTGGTGGTGGTGAGAGTGCCATTAAAAACCGGGATTTCATATTTCTTTGATAATAATATCGAACCATCATAAGGGCTCTTAACTTGTTCAATTGCTTGTTCAGGTGTTCCACCCTTGTATCCTATTATTGCCCATGACCCACGGAAAACTAAACTGTCAATTTTAGTACTACCCAGTGTTTTTATTGCAGTCCTTAGTCTAGCTATCAATCTATTTTGTCCATCATCAGCAACCCCCATTACAACTAATTTTCCTTCTTCAATCGATTCAATTTGTGCAGCTAGAGCATTTGCATTTTCAGTATTACCAAATAATTGATACCAATTACTAGATTCAACTTCTAATGTCTTTGGGTCTAAAACTACAATTCCCATTCCTGCAAAAAAGGAGTTAGCTAATAAATTAATGCCATTTTTTGCAATAACACAAGTTCCACCTGCATTCCATCCAGCTGAAAGAACAGATATTTCACTAGAATCTTTACCTAATTTTATTAATTGATTTGAAAATGCAATATTTGATTTGTTTTGATTCTCAATTGATATAGAATCCGATATAAAGAATTTATTTCCAGGAAAATTACTAAATGATTTTATTATTCCCGTTTGACTACTATTATTATCTTTGAATTTATACCAAAATCTAGACTGATCATTATTAGAAAAATTAAATTTCGAAATAACAGTATCTAATTCGAGGTTGTATTCATCATAAGTAACAAAATCTATGTCCTTTGATAATTGAATTGAAAGATTAGGACTAATTTCAGAGTCTAAAACCGGATTCAAGAAGCTAATCGTTTCTAGTCTAGAGTTTTCAAAATTGTATCTTACAAAATCTTTTACCGAATTTGAGTAAACATTGAAATTGAATTCTACATTATTATCATTCTCATAAATTTCATCAATCTCATTTTCGGTATCCAATTGAATTACTAATTTATGCTGACCTGCTAAATTTTTAATATTTACTTTAATTAATAAAGTATCAGAATTATCTGGTAACTGTTTTAATAAAACCAAAGAATCTAAAAAATTATCTTGATAAAAATGATTGGCATTCAGTTTATAAGATTTGTTAAATGATAATCCTAAATTTCTCACAACAATACTTACTTCTGCAGAATCTAGTTGGTCAGTAATTTCTGAATCCAACATAGTTATTTCATTTACATTAACAGACAAGTTTGGTTTCTGCGGGACTTTGAGTTTAACTGATGGATCCCCTAATAGTACGTTTGAGTTGACAAAAACTTTATTTACCGATGAAGTACCATAATTAGTTAATAACTCATACTTCACACTTAAATGTGCTTCTCCAACTGTTAGAGCCGAATCGGATAATATATTCTTATAAAATAAATAAGGAACCGTTGTTGCAGTTGATAAAAAACCAAGCGAAGAATTCCCAATATAACCTATTGCCTGCCCATCATTATCGAGTAAAAATCTTTCACCAAAGCAGATGATATCATATTCGCCAAATTTATTAGTTGAACAACCAAAATCAGTTATTAAAGGATTTCTATTTACTGAATTCTTTAACTGTTCAACACTATTAATACTATTATCCCAAGTTGCTGTACCGCTATGACCCAAATAAGAAATAAAAACGCTGCCATCACTTATTGCAGTCGAAATCACATCTTCAGAAAAAGGTCCAAAATCAGTTTGAGGAGATGAAGTTTTATAAAAATGATGATAATTACCAGCAATTGGTTTAGGAGCAACTAAATCATTAACTACTTTATCATTAGCCGACTTTAATATTGAAAGTTCACTTGGATTCGATCCATTACCACTTGAAAAAAATAAAAACTTCTTATTCCATTCATTAAATTCAGCTTCATTATTATTCTTAATCTTCTCAAAATAATGTGAAAATTGTTCAGAATCTAAAAATGGAATCCTGCCAACTATCATTTGTGGATAAACTGAATTGTTCCATTGTACATACCAATAATCACTCAAAGGATTTCCAAAACTGGGGACAATATTTTGGCTCAATTTAACATTGTTGTGATTTGCTAAATTATCTTTGTAATCATAACTAGCATCTCCAAATAATGTTAGATAAGTAGGTTTAGCACCTTCAGCATTATTAAAATATATTTCTAAAAACTGTTTTATAGATTCAGGAGTTGGATATCCGTCGCCAAATTCATTGTAAATATCTTCAACAAAGAAAAGTTTTGTAGTAAAACCATTATATCCGGATAAATATGCTAAGTACTCATTTACTTCATTTTGAAATTGATAACTTGTTAAAGCAATGTAGTCAGCTTGACTATTATCATTTCTTAGATTTTGAAAGTTAACTTTTCTGGAATTGGAAGGTTTGAGTAGTTGATTTGTTTCAAAGATAGAATAATTTTTATCTCCGTCTAATGTGTCACTAAATATTAGTTTATCGTCTATAAAGTTATAATTACTTATTAATTTAGGATTATCTCCATTTCTATAAATTATATATTCCAAATTAGAATTAGCTCCATTGACTGTGAAATTATATACTCCATTTGGCAATGAAGTATCAATTGTGAAATTTAGTTTACCATTTGAAATACTTAACGTTTTTGGGTACTCTATTTCATACCAATCAAGAGCAAAAAAATTAGGAACTGTTCCATTATTTTTATTACTAACAACGAACTTGTTGTTTCCATTAACTAGTATATCAGAATTGAAAGTGCCTTCTAAAACAATTTGTTCAAATCTATTTACATTTTTAAAAGCAAGTGTATCATTCAGAAATAATAATGAAACTTGGTGAGCATTATTTACAATATTTGAACCACCGCTGATGAATTTTGCATAAATATTTACCAACTTATTATTATACTTTTCAGATATAGTGAAATTATAATTTACAGGAGAAGTAAAAAGCCAATTCCAATAAAATGTCTTATTTTTATTCCAATCAGATAACTGATTTGAGACCTCATCATTATTGAGATTCTGATACATTGTGTTAGTCTCATAATGATCTTTTTTTATAAAATAATCAATGATGTTACTACTTATGGCAAATGAAGAATCTTTCGAAATTCTATTTCCATTCAGATTATCAATAGTAAGGAAATAATATGAAGTATCGATGTATCTATTCATATACTCATTGTACTCTTCATTACTTTGATTGACTAATCTATAATTTTCTTTTGAATAGTTCTTTTTTCCATAAAATTCTATGTAGTCCCCTTCATTAAACATGTTATCTTCTTGTCCAGAGACATAAATAGGAGTCTCGATTCCGGATTCATATAATTTAATTTTTTGGGGATCTAAACCAGCCACATTTAGACCAATTCCAGAAAGGAAGTTATAATCGAGTCTATAAATACCATCTTCAATAATATTCAGCTTATAATATGGGTTGTTAAAATCAATCCATTCAGAAGTTATATTCGATAATGCTTGATTAGGTTTTGATCTGAATTGTTCAGCAATCTGCCAATTTGCAAAAAGACCTTTAAGGTTATTATCAAATAGCGACTTAATTTGTAATGGAGAATTATTTTGAAGAATCACTTGCTTATTTAACTTGACTGTAAGTTCTATTTGATCAATCTCTTGAACTGTTAAAGTTGATACATCAAATATGTGAGTATTGATTGTTATTTCCGCACAATAAAAATCCCTTAGCCAAAAATATTTAATTTCACCTATAATATTTTGATTTGAGGTAATTTGTAACAAATTTCTCTTTGCGTAAAAATACTTAATACCTTCATCAGTTTTTTTAATTAATGGGTTATTTAGGGGGATTGTGTTTGAATTTTGTATTTCATTTTTCGACTTTATTTCTGCCGAAATACTAGAATTCGGTGGAATGGCAATAATTACATTTTTTTTAGGAAGTTGATAATCATTAAGATTTTGTGGATCAGCATATTCAAAATAGTTTCTGTAGTTGACATTATCAGCAGTAGAATCAATATAAGAGGTAGATTCAAAATTAATCTTTAATTTAAAAGAATTATTTGAAACGTTTTCAATCACTTGTGCCGTGAGTAAGGTAAAAAAAAATATATAAGATGTAAGAAATTTTTTCATGTAGTTTTCTTATAATAGTTAGAAAAACTGTATTCTATTTTTAGTTTAATAATACGATATATAAAAAGAGGTATACCAATTATATAGCGTTTCCAGTAATTTTTTGGTTCATTTATTAATCTAACTAGCCATTCCAAACCAATTTTTTGGATAAGTTTAGACCCTCTTGGTCTATCTTCACCAATTACTCGCAAACCACCACCAATCGCAATTATTCTAGTTTTTGGCAACCTATTTTTCCAAAGATTTATCCAAGCTTCTTGCTTTTTTGTACCTAAACCGACAAAAAGAACATCAGGTTGAAGTTCAATAATTTTATTTGCAACACTAATATCATCTATTTCGATATATCCATCGTGTGAACCAACTATTTTTATTCCGATAAATTTCTTGATTATTTTTTCGATAGCTTTATTTAATACTTCTTTTGAATCACCAAAGACAAATAGCTTCAATGACCTTTTAGTTACTTCATCCAATAATTTAAAGTAAAGATCAGAACCATTTATCCTAACGGTTCTTGTCTTAAAGTTGCTCAAAAATTTTATGGCAAGATTTGTTCCTATCCCATCAGGATGAATAATATCAAAATTATTTATCTCATTTTTGTAAAAATTATCATTGTAAGCTAGATTCAAATAATACTGATTTACACAAGTATATGTTATTGATTTGTTTGCAAAGAATTTATTTACTAATGTCTCATAATTTCCAAGACAAACATTAATTCCAAAAATATTATACTTTTCCATTAATCAAGTATCTGTATTTATCCAAGTATTGATTCATCGCTATCTCCCAGTTGAGCTCGGAAATTAGATTATTTTTCTTTGCTTTTTCAGTTGATAAAATCTCAAACTTGGGTCTATTTGCAATAATATTAAAACTATCTATTGAACAAGGCTCCGCATTTATTTTATTGTTTAGATCGTAATAAGAAAGTATCTTTTTTATTATTTCGAATCTAGAAAGTTGTGAATCGGTAGTGTAATTATAAATACCATATTCCATTTGAGTAGAAAATATTTTGCCTAAATCTTTTGCGAATTCATCAGCAAAAGTAATTGAACCAAAAACATCGTCCACTCCATAAAGAGTATCTTTCTTTTCAATAATCTGACTAAAAACTCTACCTATAAATTTATCATCTACTTCAGGACTTCCAATTAACCAGCCAAACCTAAAGATGTAATATCTTCTTAAGTTTTGAATTATATATTGTTCAGATAATAACTTTGTGAACGCATAAAAATTTGCTGGAATTGTATAATCATCTTCTTTGTGTTTAATCTTTTCTTTGCCATTAAACACACTTGCTGAGCTGATAAATACCAAAATCGCATTTGGAAATTCTCTTATCCGGTCAACAATATCTTTAGTTAAAACATAGTTGCTATTTACTGCTAACAATTTATCTTGTTCGCATAAATCAACATTTGTTTCTGCCGCAAAGTGAAGAATAAAAATATGCTCTTTAACATATTTTTTAACTGATGATTCTAGAGTCTCTTTAGAATAATCAATACAATCAAATCTCCCCTTAACTGAAGAAGAAAGAGTACCGGTTGAGCCGGTTATGAGGATTTTATAGGACATTTAATTGGCAATTAATTCATTATATGTTTTTTGATACAACTTAACTTTCTGATTAGCTAAATATTCCCTATCTACTTTATTGAATGCATTTAATGCTAATTTCGTTTTCGTATAATCTTGGTTAATAAAATATATTATTTTTTTTGAAAGCATTTCAGAATTTTCACATTGAAATAAAACTCCATCAATCCCATTATTTACAAATTCTGCAATTCCATCAACATTGCTACCAATAAAAGGAATCTTTAAATATGCTGCTTCAATCATAACTAATGGGAAAGGATCAATTCTTGATGGTAAGACAAACATATCAAATATTTGCATATAATTATGTATATAATTTTTTGTTTCTACAATTCTAAAGTATTCTCTAAAATTTTTGGTTTCATTGATTAGATAATCCTTATCAACTCCATCCCCAATAAAAACAAAAATAGCATTATTATATACGTTAATAATTTTGATAGCTGCTTTCAATAATATATCAATTCCCTTTTCTTTAATATCAAATCTTCCTACAAAACCGATTATATATTTGCCTTCGCTAATTTGTAATTCATTTCTTATTTCTATTACATTACGCGTAATTTGAATCGTTTGGGGATCGACAAAATTATTGATTACCAATATTCTTTTCTCATCAATTTTTAAATAATTAATCAAATGTTTTTTTGTACTTGCTCCTACTGCAATAATTTTATCAGACTTATAACTTAGCAGTTTCTTTCCATAAACTTTGCTGTGAACAGTAGTAATAGTTTTAATACTTGTAAACTTTGAAACAAAATACGCAAGCAAATCAAAATAGCGATGGTGAGAGTGAATTATATCTATTTTTTTTTCATTGCAAAGATTAATTAATAACAGGATATTTTTAATAAATAATAAAAATGATAAATTAATTCTCTGAGAAAGATATCTCTTTATATTTTTATCTAAATAACTTTCCTCTATGAAATTGGAAATTATGTAATGCTTATTGAGACTATCGTTATTTACCAAATTTTCAATAAATGTGGTGATACCATTTAGTTTGATATGATCTTTAGTTAAGTGCAGGATAGTATTGTTCATAAAACTAGTATTTGATTATTATATTGGATAGATCATTACCTACTAAAAAAGAATTAATCTCAACATTCTCATATAATTTTATTAAATACCTTAATCGCATGAAGAACGGTTTTGTCCCCCAAAATCTTTTTTGTTATAAACCTTATTCTTAATCTAAATCTTTGCGATAAAATTATTTCAAAAATAGGTTTTGGAAGAAATGTAAAAATAAACGCAATGCTAATACGGTAATCCTTTAAAAATAGATTTTTATTTTGCCACCAAATTTTTCGAGCAGTTTCTTTAGTACCATAAAAGTATTCTCTCCATGCATTTAATATGTGATTTTCGGAATTTATATTTTTAAAAATATAATTTTTAGAACTTTCAAAATATTTTTTTTGAATAAGCCTTATATTTTTTTTTGTATCTACATTATTTATTGTACTCAAAGAATTATTTCTTAGACGACAAAAAACTAAATAATCATCAATATATTTATAGTTTGAATTAGCAGCTAGACGAATCAATAAATCGTAATCCTCACTATTTGTTAATTCAGTATTATATAAACCTATTTTGATTATTTTTCTTTTATTATATATTAATGAGGAATTTACCAAACATCCATGTAATAAAATTTTCTTTTGCAATTTAATTTGATCATTTGGGCACATACCATCAAATAAAATAAATTTTTTATAAAAAAAGTAAGCATTCGTAAAAATAATATCATTTTCATCATTTATTAATTCTTTTTGTTTTTGTAATTTTTCTGGATGCCAAAGGTCATCGCTATCAATTAAAGCAACCCACTCATTTTTGCAGACAGAAAGACCGTAGTTTAATGCTTTACTTCTACCAGCATGATTGATTTTATAATAATTTATTCTTTTATCTAAAAATGAGTTTACAATTTGTTCAGTATAATCTAAAGAACCATCATCAACAATAACAAATTCAAAGTTAGAATATGTTTGATTTAGAACACTTTTTATTGAAAAAGGAAGAAATTCTGAGTCATTATATGTAGTGAGTAATACAGAAATCATTTTTACGGAATTAATTTAGAATATAAATCATATATCTTAACAAGCATATTTCTTTGATTAAATCTAGCGACTATATCTTCATGATATTTATTGATCATACTTGTATAATACTCATAATCTTGAATGGATTGAATTAAAAAATTATTTAGACTATTATGGTCTCGAAATTTATAAATTAGTGAATTATTTTTATTAATTATGGAATTATGGCCTGGAAAATCAGTTGTTATCAATAAATTCTTTGCAATTCCTGCCTCAATCAAAACAGTTGGAAATCCTTCTGAACTTGATAATGTTGGCATTACAAATATATCTGTCAGAAATAACTGGCTTTGAAAATCACTAATTGTACCTAAAAATTTCACATTTGCATTTAATTGATCATTTAATTTTACTAATTCATTCTTTTCTTCTCCACTACCCGCAATAAAAAATTCCGCCTTAGTTTTTATGTTTATTGGTAACTTTGCTATGGCTTTTATATATATATCAAACCCTTTATCTTTTACGAACCTGCCACCAGCTATTATTTTAAGTCGTTTATTTTTTGGCTTATCTTGGTAAAGAATTGGAAATCCATAAGGTATCAATGAAATTTGATCTTCATCTTTTTTTTTTATTTTAATTAAATATTCTTCAACATGTTTGTTTACAGCTATTATATGATCAGCTTCAAAATGATTTAAAATACCAACTTGGGGTAAAATACCGTGATTTGTCAAAATTGTTTTTACATTAGTAATTTTTGAGACATAATTAGCTATACTAGCGGAATAATGATGGTGAGAATGTATTAGTTGAATATTATTTTTTCTTACAAAGCTATGAATGCTTTTTATGCAAGAAAAATATCCCTTAATTGATCTTTCCTGATGTAAAATATTTTCATCTAAAATAACATTAATTCCAAGATTTTCAAATTTTTGAATGTTATTCCCTCCGCCACAAATAATATGATAATCGTTTCTCGGGAATTGTGTTTTTAAACCATTAATTAAATGATAAAAATGCTTCGTTACCCCGCAAACTGTAAGCAATTCATTTACAAGAAATAGTATTCTCATTACCTAAGAGCTCAACTTATATTTACGCTGTTTTTTCTTAAAAAGTCCATAAATACGATATAATTTATATTTCCTTGAAATTTTTAAAAGACTTTTCATATATTTTAATATTATCAAAAATCTATAATTTAAAATTGATTTTTCATTTTGATTTGATATAATAAAATACAGTTTTGCTCTTTCAAATAATGAATTATAGTAGCAAAAATGTGCTATATCGAAATATAATTTTGCTCTTTTTATATTATTGATTCCAATCTTTTCTTCTCGTTTCAAATTTTTAAAAAGAGCTTTATGAATCATTTCATTTAATTCACCTGTTTTTGTTGATCTACCAAAATGCTCCCTAACATAATAAAGTGGTTTTTGAATATTATAAAATTTCACTTTGTTCATTATGCGCAAATAAAAATCCCAATCTTCTGCTAGACTATAACTTTCGTCAAATCCATCATTTTCGATTATGATTCTTTTGTGGAGCATTAGCGCTCCATTAATGATTGGACATCTCCTAGTTAATTGTTCTTGAATGTCAAAATGGATTTCAGGGTTTTTTTTTTGACCAATAATTTTATCGTTTTCATCTATTTCAAAGAAATTACAGCTCACCACATAGTTATTACTATCATCAAATTTTGATAAAAACGAAATTTGATTTAATAATCTATCTTGATGTGAAAAATCATCTGAATCCATGCGGGCAATTATATCATACTTTGCATTAAGCACGCCAAAATTCATGGAACTAGCTATACCTTGATGTTTTATCGAAAAAACTTTAATTCTGTGGTCATTAATATTTCTTAATATCTCCAGGGAATTATCCGTAGAACCATCGTCAATAATAATCAATTCAAATTTATAGTATGATTGCGATAAAATAGAATTTACTGCTGCTATTAAATACTTTTCTGTATTGTATACAGGCATTATTATAGAAATGTATTTCATATCACTTTAATAGGACTAATAATGTGGTCTGAAAAATAAATTCTTTTCATCAAGTTTTTTAATAGGTTTTAAAAATTTTATTAAACCAAATTTTCTAAAAAATAATACAGTTGTTCTCAAATAAATTCCAATAATATAAAAATACAAGTATCGCATATTCATTTTATCATACTTTAATGCCATGATAAAGTATTTTTTATAATCCATTTTATCTTTTAAATAGAAATAATAGCCAATATTGAAATAAGCTCTAGCATAATTTTTTTTTATATTTTTTGAATTATTGACTTCGTTGTCAAAATGATTATATACAATTTTTTCATTTTCAAGTTCAAGTAAATTTGAATTTCCTGAATAATTTTTATCGTGAATCCTATAATAGAGTAGTCCTTCTTGCAGATTATGGAAAGTTACATTTTTTCTAATTCTCAAATATAAGTCCCAATCAGATGCGATTTTGTATTCCTCATTATAACCACCCGAAGAAATAATTGTTTTTTTTTTATAAATGAGTGTAGGGTGTGCAATGCAACAAGTATATGGTAAATGTAATTTTATTAAATTATCTAAACTTGGATATTTGCATAACTTCTGAGATTTATCTTTTTCAAATAAATAAATAATATTTGTTCCAAGAATGTCAACATTAGGATATTTCTTTAAATAATCAATTTGCTTTTCAAATCTAAATAAATTACTGATATCATCCTGATTCATTATTGCTACATAATCATACTTTGCAATTTTAAGTCCATAATTTAATATTTTAGGTATCCCACAATGAGTAAGTCGGTGCGCAATAATTCTACAATCAGCGTAAGATTTTATTATATCCCATGAAGAATCTGACGAATTATCATCCAAAAGAATAAGTTCAATTTTTTTGAATGTTTGATTCAGTATAGAACCAATAGCCTCTCTTAAATATTTTTCTCCATTATAAACAGGTAAAATTACGCTAATCATTTTTATTTTTTTTCAAAAAAA
>SWCB01016437.1_pt2 | contig 12832 bp, 7 predicted proteins | sample 4692901 | NCBI WGS metagenome assembly SWCB01 (sample SAMN10267276, study PRJNA491770) | bioreactor metagenome | isolation source: DHS bioreactor inoculated with subseafloor sediment | place: Japan: off Shimokita Peninsula | collected 2006-08 | reverse complement strand
AAAACCGGCAAACTGATTTCGGAGAACCTGAAAGATGTGGAAGTGATCTACACCCGCAAAACAGATGTTTTTGTGGAGTTGTATCGCAGGGCAAGAATCGCCAATGAGGCCAAGGCCGACCTTTTCATTTCCATCCATTGCAATGCCAACAAATCGACCAGTCCTTACGGAAGCGAAACTTACGTGATGGGACTTCACCGCAGTGATGCCAACCTGGCGGTGGCGCAGTTGGAAAATGCCGCCATTTTGCTTGAAGATGATTATCATGTGCAATACGACGGCTTTGATCCCACTTCACCCGAAGGCTACATATTCTTTAGTATGTTGCAGAATGCCTTCCTTGATCAGGGCCTGCACCTTGCCACTTCCGTGCAAAAATATTTCAAAAGCATTGTTAACCTTCACGACCGGGGCGTAAAACAGGCCGGATTCTTAGTGCTTTACAAAACCACCATGCCTTCCGTGCTCATCGAAACCGGGTTCATCAGCAATGTAAAAGAGGAAAAACTCCTCAATTCGGAATACGGGCAAAACAACATCGCTTTATCCATCTACAAGGCCGTGCGCGATTATAAGGCTTCGGTTGAGAAAAGCAATCAACCCCTGCGCGACCCGGAAACCAACCTGGCAGACATTGAACCAATGCCATCGCCTGTAGAAAATGAGTCCGGCCCGGCTGTTGAGGAGGCTAAACCGCCTAAAAATCAGCAGGGAGACAGCAATGAAAACCAGGTAGCTTTTAAGGTACAATTTATGCTTTCGGATATCAAAGTAAATACTGCGGGCAGGCAATTTGATGGCATTCCTGACATTGGGTATTACCGGCATCAGGGATATTACAAATACACCGCCGGAAATGAAGCCTCCTTTGACAAAGCGATGAAAATTCGGAACACATTGGTGCAAAAAGGATACAAGGATGCTTTTGTAGTGGCTTTCATCAAAGACGAAAGGATTGACATCAACAAAGCCCGTCAGATGACCGCCAATTAACAAAATCAGCGACAGCTTGTTATTAAATTTGTGCGATCAAAAAGCAAAATAACAAAAACGGAGGCATTTTTGTGTGTGAATCAACCCGAGGGTGTAATAATACAACATCCTGTTTAAAATGTCCTTAAAATTTACTATTTTTGATTTTTACCTTTAATTATGAAACTTTTTAAACTATCCAGGGAAGTAAAAGTGGGTCTGTTGACCCTTTTAACGGTGGCGGCATTTATCTGGGGATATAACTTTTTGATTGGCAGGAATATTTTCAAGAGCCAGCGCATTTTTTATGCAACGTATCAAAATGTTGCCGGACTTATGACAGCCAATTCCGTAACCATCAACGGCTTGCAGGTTGGCCAGGTAAATGCCATGTATTTTCATCCCCAAAAACCCGGTCAGGTAGTTGTTGAAATCTTAATGTCGAACAATGTACCCGTGCCGGCCAATTCGGTAGCGCGTATCTTCAGCTCCGATCTGCTGGGCACCCGGGGAATTATGATACTTCAGGGCGATTCGCGCGATTTGGCGGTAACTGGCGATACGCTGGTTTCAGAAATGCAATTGAGCCTTCAGGACGAACTAAATGACATGGTGGAGCCCATCATGAAGAAAACCGAAAACCTTATGGCCTCCTTCGATACCATACTTGGATCGTTAAATGACGTGTTTAATAAAGAAACCCGCGACAACCTCATCAGCACGGTTACCAGCCTTAAAAACACCATACAAAACCTGGAAAGCGCCACCCAAACAGTTGACACCTTAGTTGAAAGCCAGAAAACAAGGCTTTCCATTATCATAGCAAATGTGGAATCCATTAGTACAAACCTTAAAAATAACAATCAAAACCTCAACCGCATCATAAGCAATGTTGCTTTGATAAGCGATTCCCTGGCTAAGGTTGATGTTGCCGGCACCATGAACAAGGTAAACAATGCCTTGGCCGGGCTGAATTCAATTGTTCAGAAAATTGAAAAAGGTGAAGGATCACTCGGACAGCTTGTTAACAATGAGAAAGTTTACAACGAACTTGAATCGGCCTCCAAAGGCCTTAACCTCCTGCTGGAAGACATGCGCCTCAACCCCGGCCGCTACGTGCACTTCTCGGTATTTGGCCGAAATCCCAACAAGAAACCATACGAGGAGCCTGTTCCTGCTGATAAGTAGGAGAGTGAGAGACTGAGAGACTGAGGGACGAGGGACCGGGGGAAATGGAGACAAGGAGATTTGGGGACTTGGAGACAAGGGGGAAATGTGACCATAGCTATGGAGTTAGCTAAGTGTCTTGCGCGTCCTACTTGTCCTGCCTGAAGACCAAAGCCTAAAAACTAAAACACCAAATTGAGCGCAGCGAAATCCCGGGAGTCCCGAAAGAATCGGGATATACTCCGCGATTCGGGAGACTATCCGACTAACTTCTCATAAATCCCTTTCCACATTTTCCTGACTTCGACAATGCGTCATCGTAAAAGTTATCCCCAAAAATAAGGTTGAAAGAAGAAATAAGGTTAAAAGTGATGGGGGAAGCAGTTTGGTTACTGAGGTTAAAAAAGGCAATAATAAGGTTTTATCCTTTTCTGGAAATAACATAAAAAAAATCCGGGATCAACCTTATTTACTCTTCCAAACCTTAGTAATAGGAGATCACCCTCACACACCCACTAACCCTGTCTGCCTGCGGCTTACAGGCAGGCTTATTCTATCTTCAAAACCTTATTAAAAAAAGTTGTTTTAAGATTCCGGGATCTATTTGCGTCACCCATTTCGGTGACTAAGCATACGCATTTCATTGAATCTCAATTAATTATAAATCACAGGTTTTTAAACTGTTGAAGTCAGGCGGGAGACTATCCGACTAACTTCTCATAAATCCCCTTCCACATTTTAATCGCTGCCGGAATAATATGATCGGGAAAATCATAATCAGGGTGATGTAAAGGTGGCTGGTCTTCCCCTGCCCCAATACCAAAAAGCACCGCTTTGCTTATCAGTCCAAAATGGGCAAAATCTTCCGACCACCGGAAAGGTAAAACGGCATTGTTTAAAACTAAACCCGTCATTCTGGCAACATCTACCACCATTTCAACCGGTTCCTTATGATTGATGGTAGCCGGAAACTCCTCGGTATAAGCTATCGAATATTTAAGTCCAGAACCTTCTGATGCCTTAGCCACCATTTCTTCAGCTAATTTACACATTACATCCATATCTTCATTGCGATAGGCCCGCAACGTGGCCATCAACACAGCCTCACCGGGAGAAGTCCCAAATGCCGGGGTGCCTAAGTTTGCATGGATAAGGGTGAGCAGGACAAAATCCTCATATAGAGTAGTATTACCATTATGGGCCAGGCGCGGCAGATTGGACATCAACTGTGCCATGACGGAAGCGGGGCTCTGGCCTTTTTCCGGCTCCGAGGCATGCGAAGTGCGGCCTTTCAAACGGATAATCATCCCACGAGAAGCTGCGGCAAAAGTCCCGACCCTCACCACCACACTTCCGGCAGGATAACCGGGCAGATTGTGCATGGCGAAACAATAGTCAGGATGCAACTTCTGAAATTCGGCATCATCAACAATGGCTTTGGCGCCCATACCCGTTTCTTCAGCAGATTGAAAAAGCAAAATCAATTTACCCTTTCGCGGACGATTTTCGGCCACCCAGGAGGCAAAACCCGCCATGATAGCCGTGTGGCCATCGTGTCCGCATTTATGCGAGACACCTGGCCTGTTGGAGGCATGGGGAAGTGGTGAAATTTCATCAATCGGCAGTGCATCAATATCGGCCCGAAACAGCACCACCGGACCAGGATTACCGCTGTCAAAAACCGCCCATAAACCTTTGTCCCCAGGCCCGTTTTGAAGCAAATCTGGTTTACATTCTTCAAGCAAAGAATGAACCATTGCGGTGGTTTCCTTTTCCTCACCCGATAATTCAGGAAACTGATGTAACCTATGTCTTAAATTTCTAATCTCTTGTTCCATACCCATCCAATTTCTGCAAAGATAAGCACCACTTTTGGAACAAGGCAGCAGGATGATAGTTTATAGGGAGTTTAAATAGGAAGTAGGAAAAAGGAAATAGGAAGTAGGAACCAGGATTCTCCTAACAGGTCTTCTTCCGACCTGTTAGGTGTGAAAATGCCGAAGTAGGAAAAAAGAAGCAGGAACCAGGATTCTCCTAACAGGTTTGGTGCCTGAGCCTGCCTGAGTGCCTCTTGCAGACAGGCGCAGTCGAAGGCCGACCTGTTAGGTGTGAAAATACCGAAGTAGGAAAAAGGAAATAGGAACCAGGATTCTCCTACCAGGTTTGGTGCCTGAGCCTGCCTGAGTGCCTCTTGCAGACAGGCGCAGCCGAAGGCCAACCTGTTAGGCGCAGCAAAAAGGAGAGTTGTATGAAAGTGGGAGAATCTGGCAGGTGGACAATGGGCGACTTCAGCAAACAAAGTATTGTGCGCGTCCTACTTGCCCTGAGCGTCCTGCCCAAAGAAACAACAAACAACAAACAACAAACAAACAACCTATTACAAAATTTCCTCTTAAATTTGCGGCACGAAAAATACATTCATCGGGCAATACAAACATCATGGGAAGAGCATTTGAATTTCGCAAAGCGCGCAAAATGAAAAGGTGGGGAAATATGGCAAGGGTATTCACCCGCCTGGGCAAGGACATTGAAATGGCCGTTAAATCTGGCGGTGCCGACCCAGCGATGAACCCTAAACTTCGCCTGCTGATACAAAATGCGCGAAGTGAAAACATGCCCAAGGAAAACGTTGAAAGGGCTATAAAAAGAGCTGTTTCAAAAGATTCCACAGATTATAAAGAGGTGGTTTATGAAGGTTATGGCCCCCATGGCATCGCGGTTGTTGTAGAAACAGCCACCGACAACCCCACTCGCACCGTGGGTAACATCCGCAGCTACTTTGTCCGCAACGGGGGAAGCCTCGGAACTATGGGCATGCTCGATTTCATGTTTGAACGCAAATGCTCCTTTAAAGTAGCTATGAAAGAAGGCATTGAAATCGAAGAACTTGAACTTGAGATGATTGATTTTGGCGTGGAAGAAGCCTTTGAGGACGAAGGTGAAATCCACATCTATGCTGACTTTACGAGCTTTGGCTCCATTCAGAAATACCTCGAAGAAAACCATTTTGAAATCCTCAGCTTTGCCTTTGAGCGCATCCCCAACGACACCAAAACACTTACCGCCGAGGAGCAAGCTGATTTCGATAAAATGCTGGAGCGAATGGAAGACGATGAAGACGTAACCAATGTCTTTACTAATCTGAAATAACGATTGGCAGTTGGCAATCTAACAATTGGCAATGGCATCGATTTTATTTCAGAGGTCGGACATTGATAGGTAAATCGATTGGTGAGCGAGGTTGGTGAGCCTGATCGCCATCTTGCAGTAAGGCGCATCGAACCAGTCGAAAGGAGTTGAGCGGCATTTGCAATGCCGCTCTAATTATAACTAAAGCTAAGAGGAGCTTCCAGGAAAGCAGAATCCGTTGTTGGCGCACGCCGATACCTGAGCCTGCCCGCGCGCGCTAGCAGGCAGGCACTTGTCGAAGGCCTAAACGCTTGCAACAACATTCCTCATGGCTGGCGCAGGTCTCACACACACCATTATCAGCCGCTAAAAATATTCTTCCAAAAAATTATCAAAAACATATGAAATTATTTCACTAAGTGCATGTTTTTATATTACTTTTGTAGAAGATCAAAGTTAACCTCACCAAATCTTCATCCTTATGAAAAAATTAATTACCCTTTTTACGCTTGCTTTTGTAATGGCAAGCGGGCTTCTCGCTCAAACTTTTGTTAGCACCGAACCCGCGATGAAAAATGCCCTTCTTGAAGAATTTACGGGCATTCACTGCGGTTATTGCCCTGATGGCCACGCCATTGCGCAATCCATCCTGAACAACAATCCCGGTCGGGCTTTTGTGATTGCTATCCACCAGGGTTCCTTCGCAACCCCAAATGCTGGCGAACCTGACTACCGCACCCCATTTGGCAACGCCATTGCGAACCAGACCGGCCTAACCGGATATCCTGCAGGCACGGTAAACCGCCATGTATTTTCCGGCACAAATACTACACTTAGTCGTGGTGCATGGCCCGGGGCTTGCAACACCATTATGAATACACCCTCACCAGTGAACATTGGCATGAATTCAAATTACAATGCCATCACCCGTACACTTGACATCACTGTTGAGCTTTATTACACTGCCAATGCGCCTACCTCCAGCAATTTTATTAATGTTGCTCTTATTCAGGACAGCATTTATGGGCCGCAATCCGGAGGTAATGCCGGCAATAACTATCGCCACATGCACATGCTTCGTCATTTGATTACCGGTCAATGGGGCGAAGAAGTAACCACAACAACTCAGGGAACGCTGGTAACGCGCAACTATACCTATGTTGTTCCGGCTGATTATACCGCAGTTCCTGCAGTGGTAGAAAACATGAAAGTAGTTGGCTTTGTAACGCAGGACCATCAGGAAGTACTCACTGCAACCGAAGTGGACGCTGTTGCCGGACTAAACCTGATTATTGGTTCAATGACTACAGACGAACCTCAGGTTAAAAAAGGGTTCATGGACTTCGAAACTACATTTGAAATTGAAGCCAATAGTAATCTTGAAGGAACAACACCTTTTGAATTTACAATTGAAACAGAAAACGTTCCGGCCGACTGGCAGGTTGTTTATATGATCGATGACGTTGAATATACCGGAACTGCTGTGGTTGATCTCACCAAAGATGAGCCTAAGATGGTAATGCTCAAGGTAACTCCTGGAAATTCCCCTGGTTTCGCCGATGCAACACTGAAAATGAAGTCAGTAGATAACCCGACAGCAACCCAAAGAAAAGTTTCAGTTTCTGTGATTGCCGGTGTTACTGATCTGATTGTGAACGGAACAGGTGGAGTAGCTACTGTTACACATCAGGGTGTGTATGAAGATGCACTCGAAGCATCAGGCATAACCAGTTACACCGTTGTGGATGCCGATAAAATGACCGCAATGATCAATGCAGACGCGTTTACCGATGTATTTTCCTGTTGGCTGAATATTTCATGGACTACACCTGCATTGACCGACAACCAGGTTCAGGCGCTCAAAATCTTTATGGACGCAGGGCACAGCCTGTTTATCGCCGGACAAAATATCGCATGGGACATCATGAGCCCCGAAAGTGGTTCACACGGTACTCCCATAAATAAAGACTTTTTCACCAACTATCTTCATGCTGTATATGTAAATGGCGGTTCAATTTCAACCAACCAGTTGAAAGTTGTAACTGGAGACCCTATATTTGGTGATGTTGCTGCGGCCAGTTTTGTCACTAATCTTGGATATAACAATTATGCTGATGAAATTGATGCAGGCCCTGGTGCAAATGTTATTTTCAACTACAACACCACTAATAAACATGCTGCTGTCAAATATGAGAACGAGAATTACCGCTCACTCTATTTCGCAGTTGGAATGGAAATGTTGTCCAGTTCTTCAGTACGCAACCAGATTCTTAGCCTCTCCCGTGAGTGGCTGTCAGACCAAATGGTTGGTGTAGAATATGATGCAGCTGTAAACACGCTGCTAAGTGGTCAAAACTATCCTAATCCGGCCAGCGATTTCACATACATCAAAGTAACCGAAGCAGCCAAAGGCGGAACAATTGAAATATATAATCTTAATGGTCAGGTTGTTGCAAGTCAGTCCATTGATAATTCAATGCTTACCCGCATCGACCTGAGCAAATTGCCCGAAGGTGTATATGCATACAGGGTTGTTTCTGCAAACAACACATCCGAAGCCCGTAAACTGACGGTAATCCGGTAAATTTCTGAAGTAAGAAGAATTCCTTCTTACAATGTTGTATAAGATCCCCTCAACCCATAATTCATGGTATTGAGGGGATTTTCTTTGTATATTATTGATGATGCGTAAAACGCTACACCACCAGCAAGGGTAAAGCATTTTACAAATCTTTTAAAAACTATTTCAAAAGTTTACTTCGATTTATGTACCTTTGTATATATCAAACAAAAGTTAAAAATCATTAAACCAAATTTCATGAAACAACTTTTCTCACTATTAACACTTTTTGCCCTACTTTCCGGCGGACTTTTTAGTCAAAACATCGTCAGTACCCTCCCACTGCAAAAAAATGCAGTACTTGAAGAATTCACCGGCATTCATTGCCAGTACTGCCCCGATGGTCATGCCATTGCGCAATCCATACTAAACAACAATCCCAGACGTGCTTTTGTGATTGCCATTCATCAGGGTTCATTCGCCACCCCATCCGCTGGTGAACCCGACTATCGCACCCCTTTTGGAGATGCCATTGCAAATCAAACCGGCCTGACAGGTTATCCTTCGGGAACAGTTAACCGCCATGTATTCACTGGAGCCGCTACCGCACTCAACCGTGGTGCATGGGCTGGCTCCTGCGACCAGATTATGATGGAAATGTCGCCTGTTAACATTGGCCTTCAATCAGATTATGTTGCAGCAACCCGCACGCTCAGCATCACTGTAGAACTTTACTACACAGCGAGCGCACCCACACCCTCCAATTTCATCAACATCGCCCTGATACAGGATAGCATTTATGGCCCCCAAACAAATGGTGGTGCCGGGAACAACTATCGCCACATGCACATGCTCCGTCATTTAATCACCGGACAATGGGGCGAAGAAGTTACTACCACAACACAAGGCACATTGGTTACCCGCACTTATAGCTATGTAGTTCCGGCAGATTATACCGCTGTTCCGGCGGTAGTAGAAAACATGAAAGTAGTTGCCTTTGTAACCGAAGGACATCAGGAAATCCTCACCGGAGATGAAGTTGATGCCATTGGTGGCACCAACCTCTTTATTGGTGAAATGACCTCAGCGGAACCTCAGATCAAAAAAGGATTTATAGATTTTGAAACCGTTTTTAACCTTGAAGCCAGCAGCAATGTTGATGGCACCACTTCATTTGAGTTCAACCTGGAAGCGGAGAATGCACCCGCCGATTGGCAGGCAGTTTATATGATTGACGGCATCGAATATACAGGCACAGCCGTTGCAAACCTCACTAAAAACACGCCAAAATCCATCATGGTGAAGGTTGTTCCCGGTGCTTCTGCTGGTTTCCCAAATTTTGTGGTAAAAATGAAATCTTTGGAGAACCCTTCCGCACCCGAAAAGCAAATTGCCGTTTCAGTAATTGCAGGAGTTACCGATCTTATTGTAAATGGCACCAGTGGACCTGAAACCACACTGCACCAGAGCGCTTACTTAGATGCAATAGCAGCTTCAGGAATTACCAGCTACGCCATCACCAATGCCAATGTCATGCGCAACATGATCAACGCCAACGCCTTTGACGATGTATTTACCTGTTGGATGAACATTTCATGGACTTTCCCTGCTTTGTCCGATAGCCAGGCCGAAGCCCTGAAAGTATTTATGGATGCCGGGCACAATGTGTTTATTGGCGGACAGGATATCGGCTGGGATATTATGAGTGGTGATCCCAGTTCCAACGGAAATGCAATAACTCAGGATTTTTACACCAATTACCTGAAAGCCATTTTCATTAATGATGGAGCTTCCACCAACAACCAATTAAAGCCGGTTGCAGGCGACCCCATATTCGGAGATGTTCCAATGAGTGCTGTTATTGATGTTTTTGGAGGCAACATGTACCCCGATCAGATTGATGCTGGCGTAGGGGCAAGTGTTATTTTCAATTACAATACCGAAGCAAAACACGCTGCCATCAAGTACGAAGCAGAAAATTACCGCTCCGTTTATTTTGGGATTGGTTTGGAAATGATTGGCAATGCCGATATTCGCAACCAGATTGTTGCCCTCACCCGCACATGGTTGTCTGATGGAATGGTTGGCGTAGAATACGATGCAGCAGTCAATACCCTGCTGAGTGGCCAAAATTATCCCAATCCTGCCAATGATTTCACCTTCATTAAAGTTACCGAAGCTGCAAAAGGCGGAATGATTGAAATCTACAACCTTAAGGGACAAGTTGTTTCCACCCAGTCCATCGACAATTCAATGCTTACCCGTATTGATTTGAGCCAGTTACCCGAAGGCGTTTATGCCTATCGCGTTGTTTCAGGAAATAATACATCCGAAGCCCGGAAACTGACCGTAATCAGGTAAATTCCTCGTTGGGAATAACTGAAATATTCAGTTTAATCCTTTAAACAAAGCCCTTCTATCCAGTTTTATTGGATTGAAGGGTTTTTTATAACCAATGATCTCGACAATGCAGAGGAGCGCGAAGCTAATAAGAGTTGTCCAACGCGCTGAACAACAACACTTTTGCTTTCTCTTATAATTCAGGAGTATTTATTTACTTTTGACGACTAAAGTTGAAAACATTTTTCAAATAGCTGTTATACTTTAAAATATATTTTAATAACAATTAGTTTTATATTATTTTTGTAGAAGACAAAACCAATTAAGCATCTCCAACCTCATGAAACACATCCTTCCACTTTTCGCATTCTGCTCACTCCTTTCGGGAGGCCTTTTTTCCCAAGACATCGTAAGCACAGTACCCATGCAAAAAAATGCACTGCTGGAAGAATTCACAGGGATACATTGCCAGGGTTGCCCGGCAGGGCACAGAGAGGCCCAGTCAATACTGGATGCCAATCCCGGACGGGTATTTGTGATTGCACTGCATGTAACGAGCTTTGCTGCGCCATACGCAAGCGAACCCGATTTCCGCACCCCATTTGGTGAAGCACTCTATAATCAGTCTGGAGCACCAGGCATTCCAAGGGGAACTGTCAATCGCCATGTATTCAGCGGGAGCAATACGGAGTTAAATGGTACGCTCTGGGCTCCAAAATGCAACCTGATTATGCAGGAAATGTCCCCGGTTAATATTGGCGCTGCTTCTACCTATGAAGCTTCTACACGCACCCTCACCATAACCGTTGAGCTTTATTATACTGCAAATGCACCCGCCAGCAATAATTTCATTAATGTAGCCCTCATTCAGGACAGCATCTACGGACCACAAACAAATGGAGGCGCAGGAAGCAATTATCTTCACATGCACATGCTTCGCCACCTGATTACCGGCCAATGGGGTGATGAAGTAACCACAACCACCCAGGGAACCCTGGTTACCCGCACTTATACGTATCAGGTTCCGGCAGTTTATAACGATGTCCCGGCCGTGGTGGAAAACATGAGGGTAGTTACATTTGTTGCCGAAGGCCATCAGGAAGTTTATACCGCAACACAGGTGGATGCCATTGGAGCTGCTAACCCGGTGATTGGTACAATAACAACATCAGAACCGCTGATTAAAAAAGGGTTCAGTGGTTATGAAACCACTTTTAACCTTGTTGCCACCAGCACCATTGAAGGCACAACTGCCTTTGAATTCAACATGGAAGCAGAAGATGCGCCCGCCGATTGGCAGATGATGTATAAAATTGATGGTGTTGAATACTCAGGCACCGCAACAATTAACCTGACTAAAGATACACCAAAACAGATCATGGTCAGGGTAATCCCATCCGCTGCGGCCGGTTTCCCTGATGTTTCTTTAAAAATGAAATCCCTCGTCAATCCTTCAGGAATCGAAAGCAAAGTTTCCGTATCCGTGATCGCCGGGGTTACCGATTTGATTGTAAATGGCACAGGTGGAGATGCAACAACCACACACCAGGGTGTTTATGTTGATGCGCTTATAGCATCAGGCTCTGCGGGTTTTGCTGTAATAAACGCGGATAAAATGACCGCGATGATCAATGCAGACGCCTTTGCTGATGTTTTTACCTGCTGGCTCAACATTGCCTGGACTGTGCCTGCTTTGACCAGCGAACAGGCCGGGGCACTCCAGACCTTTATGGATGCCGGGCACAGCGTATTTATCGCGGGGCAGAACATTGCCTGGGACATAATGAGCAATGAAATGGGTTCACACGGGAATCCCGCCAATAAGAACTTTTTCACCAATTACCTCAAAGCAATTTATAAAAACAATGGGTCGGCACTGACCACTATGTTGAATCCTGTTTCCGGTGAACCAATATTTGGAAATGTTCCAATAAGCAACCTTGCAACCAATCTGGGCTCAAACAATTATCCCGATGAAATTGATGCAGGCACCGGCGCAAATGTCATATTCAACTACAACACTTCCAGTAACCATGCAGCCATAAAAAGTGAGAATGAAACTTATCGCTCCATCTATTTCGCCATTGGCATGGAAATGCTTGCCAACACAGAAGTCCGCAACCAGATCATTGCGCTTTCGCGGGAATGGCTATCCGATCAAATGGTTGGTGTTAAATACGATGCAGCCGTCAACACCCTGCTTAGTGGGCAAAACTATCCCAATCCCGCCAGTGATTACACTTACATCAGCGTTACCGAAGCAGCCAAAGGCGGAATGATTGAGATTTACAACCTTAAAGGCCAAATGGTTGCAAGTCAGCTTATTGACAATTCAATGCTGACCCGTGTTAAGGTTAGCCAGTTACCCGAAGGTGTTTATGCCTACAAGGTAGTTTCTGGAAATAATATTTCCGAAGCCCGAAAACTGACGATTATCCGGTAAATTGCAGCCCAGACTAAGCGATGCATTGAGGTTTGGATGGTGAGTTTTTTGTCGAACCAGTCGAATGGACGAAAAGACGCAAAGAATTAATAACTATCCTGCAATTAAGCCGAAAACAATAGTACTTCAAAGGAGCTGAGCGGCATTTAGCTTCTCTGAGCTCCCTCCGGTCGGTTGTAATGCCGCTCTATTTATAACCGAAGTTGTTAACGAATGCCGCT
>SWCB01005460.1_pt1 | contig 12839 bp, 16 predicted proteins | sample 4692901 | NCBI WGS metagenome assembly SWCB01 (sample SAMN10267276, study PRJNA491770) | bioreactor metagenome | isolation source: DHS bioreactor inoculated with subseafloor sediment | place: Japan: off Shimokita Peninsula | collected 2006-08 | reverse complement strand
ATAGAATGGTGGAGGGGGGCAGATTCGAACTGCCGAACCGTTAGGAACAGATTTACAGTCTGCCGCGTTTAGCCACTTCGCTACCCCTCCAATTTTGGGCTTGCTTTACTATTCTATCTTATCATATTGAAAAAATCAACACTTTTATATATTTTTATATATTTTTATAATATATCATCAAAAATTAAACTTTTTTATGTACTTTTAACGTCAAAAAACTGAATATTTATACTAGTCATTTCGATTCAGTTATTTTTTTTATCTTTTTATCCAATTCTTTTTTTAAAACCATTATCTCTCTATTGCATTTCAAGCATTTTATTTTTAGTTCTGCGCCAGTTCTTATAACCTTCCAGTCATAAGAACCACACACGTGTTGTTTTTTTAATGTTATGATATCATTTATTTCATATTTCATTTATTTAATAACCTATCCATCATAGCTTTTAATTCATTTTCTTCATAATAAATTGTTATTTTTTTATCATCAATTTTGACTTTATGTTTCAAATATGTTGTAAGTTTTTTTTCTTCAGAAACATATCTCGTCCGAGGAGTTCTTCTTATTTTGTTTGTTTTATCTTCAGTTTGTGTTAATTCCTCAACTTGTCTTACACTAAGTTGCTTAGCAACTATAATTTTCGCTAGTTTATTTATTTGCTCACTATTTTCTAATTTACTTAGAGCTCTAGCATGACCCATGCTAATTTGACTAGTCAACAACATATTTTGTGTTTCTGGTGGTAAATTCAAAAGTCCAAGCATATTGGTTACATGGGAACGACTTTTACCTATCTTATGTGCTAGTTCAGCTTGAGTCAAACTTAAATGATTCATGACAACTTTATAAGCTTCTGCTTCTTCAATTGGTGTTAAATTTTCTCTTTGTAAATTTTCTGCTAATGCAATTTCAGCCACTTTTGATGCCTCATATTGTCGAATGATTGATGGTATTGTTTTTAAACCAACTATTTGTGCTGCTCTATATCTTCTTTCGCCGGAGACAATTATAAATCCATCTTTTTGCTTTTTGATAATTATAGGTTGAAAAACACCATGCTCTCTGATTGATTGCGCTAATTCATCGATTTTTTCTTGATCAAAAATTCTACGTGGTTGAAAAGGATTAGGCTTAATTTCAGCTAAAGCTATCTCATCAATAACCTCACCATCTAATACATCATCCACATGATGTTCTTTTAACAAATCAGTAAGTGTTCTAGGTTTTTTATCTTCTTTCATTATTAATGACAACCTCCTTGGCTAATGATTTATATAATTTCGATGCGGGAGATCTTGGTGCAAACGTTGTTACAGGCAATCCATAAGTGGGAGCTACTTGTGCTGCTACGTTACTTGTAATAATGGTGTCAAAAACACCTTCTTTAAAATAATCTTTAATTTCATGTACGATTTCCCAGCCCGCTTTTGTGCGTTTATCAAGCATGGTCAATAATACACCTTCAATTTCAAGTCTTTTGTTGTTAACTTTTAATTGTTTTTGTACAATCCTTATTGTATTTAATAACTGTGTCAACCCATCGATTGCTAGATATTGACATTGAACTGGTATTAAGACTGAATTTGATGCATATAATGCATTTAAAGTAAGTAAGCCTAATGATGGTGGACAATCTATAACTATATAGTCATATAAATGAGCAATCCTTTGGATTTTATTATTTAAGGCATATTCTCTATCATCTATTTCTAATTTAATCTCTAAATGGGCGAGTTCAATTGTTGCTGGTATAACATCAACATTTATATCAGATAAATGAATGATGCTATCTTCAATTTCAATTTGATTTAATAGTACATCAGTTACAGTAGAATACAGCAAACTTCTATTAATTCCTAAACTAGTTGTTGTACTCGCTTGGGGATCTAAATCAATTAATAATACCTTTTTATTCAATTCTCCTAAAGCAGCTGATAAATTTACACTGGTAGTTGTTTTACCAACTCCGCCTTTTTGATTAGAAATAGCTATTATTTTTCCCATAATTGCTCCTTTATAATGTTTTCTTCTTGATTAGTGCAAATGATCTTGGATATATTTTTGGTGTTGCTTCAATTTTCTTGATAACTACATGAGTTCTATCACCATAAGATAGTGGTAGACTAATATCAACAATTTTAAAGATTTTTCCTCCAAGTACCTTTAGTGCTTGTTTTGATTGATTTACTTCCTCAATATATTGATTTGATTTATATGCAATAAAATATCCGTTGATTTTGGTCATAGGTAATCCTAATTCTAGAATAACTGGTAATTTTCCTAATGCCCTAGCAGTTACAATATCAAATTTTTCAAAATTTGATAAGGCATAATTTTCAATACGATCATAAATTATATACACATTTTCGATTTCTAGTTTATCTAATAATTTTTTCAAAAATGTTATTCTTTTCCCCAAAGAATCAATAATTGTTATTTTTAAGTGGGGAAATAATATTTTCAATGGAATGCTTGGGAAGCCAGCTCCAGCTCCCATATCACAAAGACTTTGAACGTTAGTAATATCTATAGAATTTACTAATGTTATCGAATCATAAAAATGTTTATAAAAAACTTCTTCTTTTTCTATAATTCTTGTTAAATTAGTAATTTTATTATACTCTATCAAAAATTCATAGTAAATATTAAACTGAGCAATTTGTTTATCAGTTAATTCTATACCAAAATTAGTCTGTATATCATCTTTAAACATTATCATGTCTACCTACTGATTCTATATAAATTAATAGTAAAGATATGTCAGCTGGATTCACTCCAGATATTCTTGATGCTTGACCGAGTGTCTTGGGACGTATTTTTATTAATTTTTCTCTACTCTCAGACGATATATTATTTATTTGATTGTAATCTAGAAAATCAGGAATTTTTTTATAATCTAATCTTTGCATTTTTTCAGCTTCTCTTAAAGCTTTTTGAATATATCCTTCATATTTTACCTTTATTTCGAGTTGTTCATATATATCTTCTGTAAATTCTATTTTTACAAAATGTTTAATGTCTTGTCTATTTATTTCTGGTCTTTTAAGTAAATCTGATAAATATACGGCTTCATATATTTTGGCAGAATCTCTAGACTTTAAATATGAATTATTTAATTCATTTGGCATTATTTTTAATTTGCTAGCTATGTCAACTAATTGAGCAAATTTTCCTTTTTTTATTAAGAATTTTTGATATGTCTCTTCATTTACCAACCCTAATTCATAGCCATATGTTCTTAATCTTAAATCTGCATTATCATTTCTAAGTAAAAGTCTGTGTTCAGCTCTTGAAGTTAGAAGTCTATAGGGATCTAGTACCCCTTTAGTTACCAAATCATCTATCAAAACACCGATATATGCTTCATGTCTTTGTAAAATGAAAGGCTCTTTTTGATCAAGTTTTAAAGATGCATTAATACCAGCCATCAATCCTTGACCTGCAGCCTCTTCATAACCACTTGTCCCATTAATTTGACCAGCACAATATAAATTTTCAATTATTTTTGTTTCTAGGGTAGGAAATAATTGTATAGGGTTAATCGCATCATATTCTATAGCATAAGCGTATCTAACAATTTCTGCTTGTTCTAACCCAGGTATAGTTCTTATCATTTCTTCTTGTACATATCTTGGTAAGCTGGTTGATAATCCTTGAATATACATCTCATCAATTTCTAAACTTTCTGGTTCTATGAATATTTGATGTCTATTTTTATCACTAAATCGAACGACTTTATCTTCAATAGAGGGACAATATCTAGGTCCTACACCTTCGACAACGCCACTATACATAGCAGATTCATCTAAATGTTGATTAATCAGTTCATGAGTCGTCTCAGATGTGTGTGTCAAATAGCAAAATTCTTGTGGATTTTCTTCGTAATATATTTCATCAAAACTAAAAGTGTAATTTTTACCATCACCAGGTTGGATGGTTGTTTTAAGATAATCGATACTATCTTTTCTAACTCTTGGAGGAGTCCCAGTTTTTAATCTTAAAATTTCAAATCCTAAAGATTTTAGTTGTTGACTAATCCCAAAAGTTGTTGGATCACCTTGTGGTCCAGATGAAATTTTTTCATCACCAATTAAAATATTACTACTTAAGTATGTTCCAGTTGTAATAATAACTGATTTTGATAAAACTTTAGTTCCATCATTGAGAACAACACCTCTAACTTGATTTTCTTCTATTATAAGAGATTGAACCAAGTCTTCTTTTAAAGTTAAATTTTCTGTGGTTTTAAGTACTTCTAATATAATCTTTGGGTATTTCAATTTATCAATTTGAGCTCTTAATGCCCGAACCGCTGGACCTTTAGAAGCATTTAACATTTTAATTTGAATTTGTCCTTTATCTGCACTTTTAGCCATTTGCCCACCAAGTGCATCAATTTCTCTAACAACAATACCTTTAGCCGGACCTCCAATTGAAGGATTACAAGGTAAAGAAGCAACCTTGCTAAGGTTGCCTGTAATAAGTATTGTTTTTTTATTTAATCTTGCAGTGGCTAGAGCAGCTTCAATCCCTGCATGCCCACCACCCACTACAATACAATCGTAAATCATAACATCACTTCTTTTTATACTGTCTTTTTTAAGAATGCATTTGCAATTGCTTCTTTTGTAAAATTAAAATGGTTTAACACATCTTCCATTGGAGCACTTGCGCCAAATGTATCTAGTCCATAAACATCTTTAGTATATTTGTACCAAGGCATGCTACTTGCCATTTCGATTGCTAAAATTTTCTTTCTTTTTGGCAAAATTTCTTTTTGATATTTTTTTGTTTGTTTATCGAACAAAAATTGAGATGGCATACTCACAACTCTAATATCTAAGCCTTGTTCTTTTAATATTTCTTTTGCTTGCATTGCTAAATCAACTTCTGACCCTGCTGAAAGCAAAATACCATCTAATTCATTGTCTTCTTTTGATACAATATATGCGCCTTTTAATACACCTTCATAACTTGTATGTGGGTAATTAATTACATTTTGTCTAGTTAGGATAATAACCGTAGGTGTTTCTTGTGATTCTAATGCAATTTTCCATGCAGCTATTGTTTCACTAGCATCAGCTGGTCTTAATACATTTAGATTAGGAATCGATCTTAATCCTGCTAATTGCTCTATTGGTTGGTGTGTAGGACCATCTTCTCCGACTGCAATTGAATCATGTGAGAAAACAAAAATTGATGGGATATTCATGATAGCAGCTAAACGTATGGCTGGTTTCATATAATCGCTAAATACGAAGAATGCTCCGCCAAATACTTTTAATCCACCGTGCAAAGTCATACCATTGATAATAGCACCCATTGCATGTTCTCTAACACCAAAATTAATATTTCTAGCTAATCTGTGTTCTTTATCATAATTACCATCAGCACCTTTAGCTTTTGTTGAGGCAGTTAAATCAGCAGAACCACCAATAATATTTAAATGTTTTTGTGATAATTTTTGTAAAACCTTGCCGCTTACGTTTCTTGTAGCTTCCTGTGATGCACTTGCTAAATCTTCTAATTCAGTAAGATCAACTTTATAATCATTCTTAACAAATGATTCAAATAGTTCCGCTTCATCTTTATATTGAATTTGATAAGCTTCAAACATTTGTTTCCATTTCTTGTGAGCTCTTTGACCTCTTAAGGTAACTTTTTTGCGAAAATGATTATATACATCTTCTGGTACTTCAAATGGTTTATATGGCCAATTTAAAGTTTCTCGAAGTTTAGTCGCTTCTTCATCTCCGATAGGTGATCCATGGACGCTTGAAGTTCCCTGTTTGGTTGCTCCAAATCCAATAATTGTTTTCACTTCAATCATTGATGGTCTACTATTATCTTTTTTTGCTTTATTAATTGCTTTATTAATTTGATTAAGATCATTGCCATCTTCAACTAATATATGTTGCCATCCCATAGCTTCAAATTTCTTCTTATGTTCTTCGCTATATGCAAGAGATACTTTTCCATCTAATTGAATATCATTTGAATCAAATAAAACAATAAGTTTTCCTAATCCAAGATGCCCAGCCAAACTTACAGATTCAAGCGCAACACCTTCTTGTAAATCACCATCTCCACATATAACATATGTATAATGATCTACAACATTAAAATCGGGTTTGTTAAACCTAGCTGCCAAATGAGTTTCTGCTATTGCCATACCTACAGCATTAGATATTCCTTGTCCAAGTGGACCTGTAGTTGCTTCAACCCCATCGGTATGTCCGTATTCAGGGTGTCCAGGTGTATTACCAATCGATCTGAAGTTTTTAAGATCTTCAATAGATATTTTATATCCTGAAAGATGGTTTAATGCATATAATAATCCTGATCCATGACCTGCACTTAATACAAATCTATCTCTATTAATCCAATTTGGTTTTTTAACATCGACATTTAAGTGAGTAGTAAATAGTTTATATGCCATAGGTGCTGAACCTAAAACAATTCCTGGATGTCCGGAATTAGCTTTATTAATAGCATCTACTCCTAAAAATCTAAGTGCATTAATTGCATTATTTTCCATCATTTAGTTCTCCATCCTTTGTTACATTTTCTTCTTCTAAGACTTCTACTTCACCAATTTCTTCTACTTCACTATCCATTGGTTGCTCATCAAAACTAAAATATTTTTGATAATGTTCTTCTTGAGCTTTTACAAGCTCATCAAAATTCTCTTGACCTAAATGATTTCTTATTTTATCTTGTGTAGCAATATTTTCATTCTTAACTTTCTTATTTACTACTTTACTTTGAACAATGTTACTTACTACGACTAAAACAATAAGTCCCAATAAGATAGGTAGCGTTTGTTCTTCAAAAAAGAGAATCGCTAGAATTGCACCTAATGCATATAAAGCTAGTGTTGGAATAATAAACCGATTATTAATCTTTTTACTTATAGACGATACCTTGTCTAAAAATCCTAACCATATGACATTGACTTCATATTCATAAAAAGGTTTTAAAGCCTCATAATATGTACTTTCTATTAACACCTTATAGTTGTTTCCATCTGAAGTCCAGACAGCAAATCTACCTCTACCTGCATATTGAGTCAGATATGGTGTGTCATCCATATAATGAAACTCAACGGTTTTTCCGTCAATTTCTTGCTTTTCAAATGGCTCATTTATTAACTGTTTGTAAATCTTTGCATTCAATTTCATAATTATTTCCTCCGTCATTTTTATTATAACATTACATCTAATTTTTATACATAATTATGGTAAATCATCTAAAAATCCCTATCAAGCATCATCACCCACATAGTAAACATGCTTATGGCTGCTTCGATCAAGACCTGACCAGGTTCACAAGTTACTATTGAATGATGATGCTTGATAGGGACTTAATTTTATCTGTTACGTAATTTTTTAAAAAAAGTTTTAATCAGAATTTCGCTTTCTTCATTCATAATCAATCCTTCTGATTCTACCTTGTGATTAAAAGGTAAATCAAACAATTGACATACACTATCAACGACTCCTGCTTTATAATCTTTAACACCATAATATACTTTTTTAATTCTTGATTGAATCATTGCTCCAGCACACATCGGACACGGTTCCATTGTAACATAAATTTCACAATCTTCCAATCTCCAAGACCCAATTTTTTTAGCTGCTTTTTTCATAGCTAAAAATTCTGCATGACCTTCAATGATTTGTTTTGATTCTCTTAAATTATGTGCTCTTGCTATAATCTTATCCTTATATACAACAACTGCCCCAACAGGAACTTCATCTTTTACAGCTGCTTTTTTTGCTTCCTCTAAAGCAACTTTCATAAACTTATATTTTTTTTGGTTTTCCTGGGACTTCATGGTAATGTCTTGATCTAGGTTCATATGATTCATTAGCTCCTACTAAAATGGTTGGATCTTCATAATTTGCAGGCTTACCGTCTATAATTCGTTGAGTTCTTGTTGCAGGTAGTCCACTTTTTACACAAATAGCAGTTAACTTAGTTACAAATTCTGCTCTTGATAACAAATCAGGCATTGGTCCAAAAGACTCGCCTCTAAAATCTCTATCCAATCCACCAACAATAACTCTTATCCCTTTATCTGCTAGATGTTCAGCGATATTTACGATGTCATGATCAAAAAATTGGACTTCATCAATAACTACTGCATCAGTATCATCTTTAATATAAGACATAATTTCCTTGCTTTTGTCAATAATGATAGAAGGCTTTTTACTCATATTATGAGAAACAATTTCTTCTCTTGCATATCTAGTATCAACTTTAGGTTTAAAAACTAGAACATTTTGTTTAGCATATTCTAAACGTTTAATACGTCTTATAAGTTCTTCAGTTTTACCAGCAAACATTGGTCCGCATACAACTTCTATAAATCCATTTTTGTATGTATGATACATAGTTATTTCCCCTTAATTTAAAGTTTTTTAATAAAAAACGTGATTTAACATCACGTTATTCATTGTCTTGTTTTTTTTCGTTGTTTGATTGTTCTTGATTGTTTGTATTAATTCCATAACGTTTATTAAATCTTTCAACACGTCCAGCAACTTGGATAAATGATTGTTGACCTGTGTAGAATGGATGACAATTTGAACATGTATCAATTCTAAAGTCTTTTGCTGTCGTACCTACTTCATGTTCAAAACCACATGTAGAACATTTTACTTTAATAACGTTATATTTTGGATGAATTCCCGTTTTCATAACTAATCTCCTTCCGCCATAGCTTCTTAGCCATAGTAAGTTTTTGCTAATTCATTATATCATTACTATTTTAATAATTCAAGTTATATTTTTTAATTTTATCTTTTAAGATACATCATGGTACCAAACGTTCCATAAAGCAACAAATTTTCTAGCTATTAAACCCGTAATTATACCAGCTGGAATACTAAGAAGTAGCATCAAAGGCATCCAATATAAAACGGCTATACTCCCTATAACAAATATACCGGCTCCAATTTGTCCAAAGACATGGAATACAGATCCTATGACACTAACACCAAGGATACTAAATATATTTAATTTCTTAAATATCCCCATTGCAATTATTGATGCAACTGCTCCCCCTAGACTCATATAAAAAGTAGGTCCTAAAAGACGTCCACTTAAGACGCCAACTAAAATAACTCTTAGTAAGGTTAATGCACTACTATCTTTAAATGAATATACATATAGGATAATCAATGTAATTACATTAGCAAACCCTAATTTTGCGCCTGGTATAGGAGATAAAAATAGTGCTGATTCAATTAAATTTAAGACGATTGCAATTGCCAAAAAATTCGCAAGCAATATCATTTTTCTTGTATTTTTCATAAGATTAAACGGTAAAATCAGATTCGTCATCGACTTCGAATTCAACACGAACTCTATTCGGTAAGCAAATCAATGGTTTTCCATTTGATACTCCTTCTTTACTGCATATATTATTTGGACTTTGTTCTTCAATAACTTGAACAGTTCTACTTCCAAAATCATAAGTAATTATGACAACTTGTCTAATACCATTAATCTCATAATCGCCTAATAGTGTAATTGTTTTTTGTGTTTCATTTATAATTGGGTAATTTTCACTATAGTCGTTAGGAACATTTTGACTTTCAATTACATTTACTTCATTTTTTATAAAATCAATTGTAACTAATGGTTGATTTGAGGTTCCATAATATATATGCGCATAACTTGCATCTTGTGTTGTTCTAATCACTTGAAAATATAAGAAAACACCGCCTACTATGACTAATAGGAAGATAATCAAAAAAATATCTCTTTGATTGTTGATTGCATTCTTATTATTTTTTTGCATATTTAATGCTCCTCGAAAACTACATCTTTTAAATAAGTTGTTATTGTTTTATCCTGATTAAATATAATCAATTCTATGCCAAGTTCTGCTTGATTTTCTAAAAGCCATGATTCCATAATCTCAGGGCTCATCGAAAACAATGCAGTAGATATTGCATCTAACAATCCAGCATCTTGTCCTAATACTGTGACTGTATGATAGTATTGAACAGGCATCATTTCCATAGGAGAAACGATATGATGATATCTAAATCCTTGGTGTAGGATATATTGTTCGTAATTTCCACTTGTCGTCACACTCAAATTTTTTACATTTATTGTTCCATATGTCGATTTATCTGTTATTTCAGTTTTAACAGGATTAGCAAGAGAAACTTTATATATATAATCTTCATCTGCTCTATTTCTATTTTCACCAAGAATAATCGAACTACTACCTGCTGTAATTGAAAAATATTTTATATTTTGATTCTCTATATAATCATATGCTTTTTCAGTAGCATATCCTTTTGAGATTGCACCTAAATCTAGCTTAATGTCATCACCAAAAATTGTTATAAAATATTTGTTATTTTCGTTTTCTAGCAGTATTTCATTGTCACTAAAATCCAATTGGTCAATTGCATTTAATGCATTTTGATAACTTTGATTAGATACTTCTTTTTTATATGCATCATCTTTGTCAATAGTCAATGTATCCTCATTAATATCGAGTGTGATACTTAAAACTATTTCCTCATCATCTTCATCATTTTCAATTGAAGTTATTGTTCCCGTTTGATTAACAATGATTTTATTTTCTTCTGTTTTTTCTCCATCATAATAATGATACACAAAAATAGAATCCCCAATTTCAAATCCATCGGTAACTTGAGTCATTAAATGTTTCCAAACATCAACAGCATTTCCAATAGAGATATCAAAATAGCCATCAGTTAGACTTTTAACATCTTGAGCATACGCGATCAAATCATATAAAGATTGATCAATTTCAAGTCTTTCGCCAATCTGATTATTGATTGAAAATATGTTTTCAAGATATGCAGAATCCTGTTCTAGTGCTTCATAAGATGTAGATAAGTCATGATACATACTAAAAATAGCATCGATATCTTCTTCATATTGATTAGCCTCTTTTTCACTTGAAGCTGACACTGATACTGTAATAAAAGTGTCCATATAGTCATAGAAACTAAAAGTATATAATTCTTGTGTTTTGCATGCTGTTAACATTATTATTGTACTTAACATCACACCAAATAAAATAAGTTTTTTCATGTCTAGACCTCTTAAAGTTTTTATCCTTTTTATTATATCATAACAAACTAAAGAAAAGGACATATTTAATGTCCTAAATCTTTACATCAACTTTTGATCCATCCTGATTTGGATGTTCTTTTAAATATTCTAATATTGGATTAAAATGCTTGTCAGCTTTACCAGGTTTACATTTAGAAAGATTCTTAATTTCTCCTGTTACAATTGCTTCAGCAAATGCACGACAGCCTGGTGTTCCACAAGCACCACAATTATAGTTGGGTAGTAATTTTTCTACTTCATCAATACGTGGATCTTCAACGACTGCAAGATATTTACTTGCAAGTGATAAAACAATACCCATTAAAGCTCCTAATACACCTAAAACCATGAAAGGATATAATGCTTCAATCATAATTTGACCTCCTTCATGAATTCAAGAGTATCTTTAAATCCACAACTTCCACCATCTCTTGAAGCACATGATTCGCAATTTTGTGCTTCTAAATATGCTTCTTTACAACTTTCTGGTATAGCTACTTTACTGTTTAAATACATTGTGCCAACATATAAACCTATGATACCTATTAAAATAGCCATTAATATTATAAATTGTTCCATTAAATCATACCTGACAATCCCATAAATGCTAGAGCCATAAGCCCCGCAGTTACTAAAGCAATTGGCATACCTTTTAGTGCTTTTGGCACATTAGCACTATCTAATCTTAAGCGAATTGCGGTGAATGTAATAATAATAAATGCAAATCCTAATCCAGAACCTAGGGCATAAGTCATTGCTTGTAAATAATTTTGAGGTACAGCTACATTATTTAAAGCAACACCTAATACCGCACAATTTGTAGCGATCAATGGAAGATAAACTCCTAAAGCCTTATATAAACTTGTGCTTACACGTTTAATAACAAGTTCTGTTAATTGTACTAGTGATGCGATAACTAGAATAAAAGCAATCGTATCAATATAAGCTATATTTAATGGTACTAAAACATAATGATATAGTGGAAATGTAATTAGTGCTGCTAAGAATATAACAACAATAACTGCAAAACCCATTCCAACAACAGACTTCATCTTTGTAGATACACCAAAGAATGAACATAGACCTAAGAATTGCATTAAGACAATGTTATTAATTAACATTGCAGAAATCAATATCGCAAGTAAACTCATTTTTTCTTAGCTCCTTTCGTCTTCTTTGATTGTCTCATTGCTGTAATAATAGCAAGTAAGAATCCAATCATCAAAAATGCTCCTGGAGGTTGTACTAATACGGAAAATGCATATTTATCTAATCCAGCATTTCCTAAAAAAGTATATTCAAATCCAAGTGGTAAAACTTGGCCAAATTGAATCGTGCCAGTTCCAAAAAATTCTCTAGCAAAACCAATCATAGATAACGAAATACCAAATCCAAGTGCAACGCCTAGACCATCTAACATAGATGGAAAGACTTTATTTTTAGAAGCAAATGCTTCAGCTCTACCAAAGACTACACAGTTTACTGTAATCAGTGCAATAAAGACACCTAGTTCAGCTGCTAGCGATGGTGCAAATGCATCAACAACCATTTTTAATACTGTAACTTCAGTTGCAATAATAATAACATAAGTAGGAATTCTTACAGTCGAAGGTACAAATTTTCTAATAGATGAAACTGTTGTATTGGTCAAAGTAAGAATAATCATAACCAAAATTCCCATTCCGAATGCGCCTTCAAAAGTTGCTGTTACTGCTAATGCTGGACACATCCC
>SWCB01000209.1_pt1 | contig 12852 bp, 7 predicted proteins | sample 4692901 | NCBI WGS metagenome assembly SWCB01 (sample SAMN10267276, study PRJNA491770) | bioreactor metagenome | isolation source: DHS bioreactor inoculated with subseafloor sediment | place: Japan: off Shimokita Peninsula | collected 2006-08 | reverse complement strand
CTTCGGTCGCCAGAAGATCGGTCTGCACATGCACCCGCGCGCCGCGCTCCTTGGCGAGGCCGACGAAAGATGGGCACTCCGGATGCAGCAGCGGGTCACCCACGCCGGCGAAGCTGATCGCGGGCAGGGCATTCGCCGGCAACTCCGCGAGCAACTGCTCGTACTGTTCCCTCGTCAGCGGCGCACGCTCCAGGCGCTCGCCGTCCGCGCCTCGCGTTGGCACGGCGGCGGGTCCTTCCGTTTGCCGTTCCGTGCATAACTCGACGACGAGCTGCTCCGCAAACGCCGGGGCTCGCTGGCGCGCGGTCGCCGCGGCGTGCTCGATCACTCTCGCTGCGGTCAAGTGCTCGCCGCCCAGCACCTCCACGAAGCGCTGCAGCCGATCCGGCGTGTCGAGCACCGCCGACTCCAGCGACTGCCGCACGGCTTGTTCGATCTTCAGGCAATGGTCCTTGGCGATGGGGTCCGCTTGCGGCTTGACCGGCACGTAGCCGAGCACGCTGCCCAGCGTCGCCAGTTGCTGGGGCTCCGCAAGTTGTTCCAGGACCGGCTTACTCAAGAGCGCTCCACACAGCCCCGGGGGCGCTTGCGTGAACACCAGGGCATAGCGGTCCGGCGCTTCCCAATACTGCTCGATCAGGCGATCGCACAGTCCCGCGTCGAGCAGCGCCCAATCGGGCCCGACGAAGAGCCCGGCGCTCAGCCCCGCCGCCTCGAGAACGGGCAGGGCCGCCTGGGCCGCGATGACCTCGTCGTAGGCCGTGAGGTTGGCCAGTGTCCCCCGCCAACTGCTCGGCGCGAAGGCTCGCGCCGCCAGGACTGACTCCTGCTTCGCGCCCAGCGGATCGCCGGCCGTCTCCACGATCTCCACCGTCAAGTCACCCGGCTTGAGTGCGAGAAGCGCCGCTGTCTCCGCCGGGCAGGGCGTGAGGATGGTGATGCCGCTCAGGTGTCGGCATTCGTTCAATCGCGCCAGGGTCAGTTGCAGCAGCGTCCGTTCATCGCCCTCCTCCAGCCGAGGTTGACGCGCCAGGTGCGGCAGTTGCTGGCGTCGAATCGGCAGGACGGCGGACACCGGCTCGCTGGCCTTGGCTTTCGCCGTCCCGCCCGATTCGCCCCTGGCGCTGGGGGAACGGGTGTACGATTTGGCAGGCAGTTCGCTCCCCTCCACCTCGCTGCGCATCCGCTCTTCCGCCAGCGTTAGCAGATTGACCATCACACCGGCGGCGTCGTGGATCCACTCGACGTTGGGCAGGTCGCGCTCCAGTTGCCGCCGTTGTTTCTCGAGGGCTGGTAGGTCCTTCTCCATGGCGATCGCCCGATCGGCGCGCAGCCGACGGAATGTCCCGGTCTGGTTGAGGATCTGCACGACTGTAAAGGCTCGATCCAGCTTCTTCACTTCCGCTCGCTTGCGCTCAAGCTTGCGGAAGTGCGGCTCCATGCGCGGCCGATCATCAAAGTCCGCCAGCATCTTGCGGAGCAGCGCCCCCGTCTCCTTGCCCAGCCGGCGCAGCTCGCGCACCTCCTCGCGCACCTTGCGGACCTGCTCAATTGCGGTGCGCAACCGTTCACGGTCGAGTGTCTTGGCGGCGAGTGGTATCTCCGGCAGTTCGTCGCCGAGACATTCCTCAAGCATCGCCGCCAGCGACAGGATCTCCGTGTGCTGCTTGCGGGTGCCGCCTTCCGAGGCGTCGATGACCCGCTGCGGCGCCGTGGCGAAGTCGCGCTCGAACTGATCCTGGTAGGTGTGCATCTGATCGTCGACGAAGATGCTGCGGCCTTCGTGGTCTTCGCGCTTCGAGAGCCGCGAGCCGTTGCGCTTGATGCGCTCCCACTCCAGCATTTCCAGGGTGCGGAAGGGATTCAGCTCCGGGCCCCAGACCTCGTGAATCGGGTTGCGCCCGCCGTAGTACAGCCCGTCCGTGAAGCCCAGATCCTGGCCGACGAAGCCGATGGGATCGCAGCCGAGGTGCTGGGCCAGGTAGAAGGCGAGGTGGGCCACGGTCGCCCCGGCGGTGATGCCGCCCAGGTCGCGATCGATGGCCCCGCGCAGCACCAGCCTGGCCAACGGATCGGCGCAATTGCGGATCGGGCCCGGGAAGGCGTCGAGGATCGCCGGGTTTGACTTCGGCTCGCAGACCAGTTGCACGCCGCGCACATCTTCTTCCGTGAGCCCCTCGTAGAACCGCTTACTGATTTCGTGGTAGTCCAGAGCCGTCACGAAGTGCGGGCGGATGCCCTGCTGGAGGAGCGGCTTAAGCACGGTCTGTACCGCGATGATGACGCAGCGCTCGCGCACGCCGGGTTGCTTCAAGAGCGCCACGTTCTTCGCCAGGCTGGGACCCGCGGAGACGACGATCGCCGGGAAGCCCTTGCAACAGCCCCGCAACTCCAGGATGCCGTCCCCGCCGGCGTACTGTTTCAGGTTTGCCAGGATGTTCCGAGCCGTCGCCTCCATCTGCACCAGCGTCGTCTGTATCGACAGCTTGGTGGCGGCGACGTACCTGGTGAAGGTCGAGGTGAACGTCGTCGCTGACTCGCCGAGCCGGGCCTTGCTCGGCGGATGCTCGACATATTGCACGCCCTGCGCCACGAAGGGATCCTGCCCGCGCAGTTGCACCGACAGGGCCGAGCCGTCCTCCGCCTCCGTGAAGACAATCAGATTGCTCGTGCCCATCCAGCGGCAATCCACTCGCTCCAGCACCGTCCGCAGCAACCGCCGGTCCGGCTCAAAGACCAGCACCGCTCCCTTCACCCCCATGAGGCGACAGATCTCCCGCACGTGATAGCCCAGTCCTAGCCCCAGGATGACGACGACGGGCTTCTCACGGACGTTCGCCTTCTCCAGGAGGCCGGGCACCTCGGCGAGGGGCCGCCGTCGGCTGGCCAGCCAGCGACCTTCCAGGCGCGCGGAGGGAACCCCGTCCGCCGTCTCCACGAACTCTATCTCGTCAGGGCCATACGGCACGACCTCCTCCAGCGAAGCGGCCAAGTCGCGATTAAGCTTGGCGAGCGCCTTGAGGTTGGCTTCGTAGGAGATCGCTGCTGGCGCAGAGATCGCGGGCGTGTCCTGAGTTGCGGTCATGTCCTTGTATCGGAAGCCTCACCCCAGATCGATGAAAGGCTGATGCCCATGCTCTTCCTGGCCCAGTCGCCTGTCCCCCAGCTTGACTCGCCTGCCGCCCTGGGGCATTTCACGCTGGAGAACCCCTATCCAGCGGGGATCATCGCCGTCGCCGCCGCCATCGTGGTTTTCTACCTGCTGCTGCAGCTAGGCAAGGCCCGGCAGGGACTCCTCGTCGCGGCGGCCCTGGCGGCGGTCGCCGTGGGCGTCTTCGCCTTGGCAGCGCTCGTCGAGACCAACCGGGAGGCGGTCATGGCGAGTTCCATCAGCCTCGTGGATTCGGCAGCGGTGGGGGAGGAGGAGGCCGTCGCCGACCTGCTGGCGGAGGAGGTACGCCTGCGCGTGGCCGATAACCCCTTCTCGCTGGGGCGTGAGTCGATCCTGGTTCTGGTGCGGCGGGTGGGGCGGGAAGGCGTGATCGCCTCTCACTCCGTCAACGCTGCCCGCGCCGGACGAGCCCAGGCGACGCGCCTCACCTCACAAGTCCAGGTCAGTGCCGTGACCTCAGCCGGCGGCGGAGCCATGCCGACCTGGTGGCAGCTGGAGTGGACCCGCCAGGAGGACGGCGTCTGGCGCGTCAGCGAGATCCTCTGGCTCACGCTCGGCCCCAGCCGCCCCGGCGCTGCCCTCCTCTCCGCCTGGTAGCGCCCGAAAAAGGTGTCGGATACCTTTTTTCGGGCACGGAAAAGGTGTCGGATACCTTTTCTTGCCCATCCAGACCGGCCAGCCCTACGGCGCCTGCACGCTCATGTTCAGCCGACCCGGACCGTCCACCTCCACCAAGCCGACGCGGATGCGCTCACCCGCCACCCGTTCCATGCCGCCCGGCAGTTGGATGTACAGCAGACGCGACTCGCCCGGCTGCAACTCGCCCACCGGCCGGAACAGCTTGCCGTACTCCGGGTGCGAGACATACGCCTTGTAGTCACCCGCCTCCGTGGATCGATTCGTCACCTGCAGCATCACCACCAGGTCGCTGCCGTTCGCCTGGATGCTCGGCGTCAGCAGCACCTTCTTGAGCCCCAGTTCCACCGTTTGCTCGATGCGGAACTTCAAGGGCTCCGCGGTGATGAGCGTCACTTCGGCGGCGATGGTGTGCCAGCCCGCCAACTCGCTGGGTGGGAAGGTCAGCGACAAGGGCAGGCGAATCCGCTGCCCGGGCGGAATCGAGAAGATGTGGTGCCGCGGTGAGAAGTCCCAGTTCGTCGGCTCGACGATCAGCAGTTCACCCGAGATCGTCACCGGCCAGGGGTTCTCCAACTCCAGGTGGTGGTAGTGCTCGTCGTAGGTGCTCTGAATGAACTCGGGGTGCAAGCCGAAGCGGGCCCGGAAGAGCGCCAGGTTGATGTCGACATTCTCGATGAAGACCGGGTCCTGCGTGAGCTGGATGACATGGGCGCCGCGAGTGTCGCGCGGGGCCGGGTCGACGTTGCCGAAGATGTCCACGACACGAACGTCGCCGTTGCCCAGGAACATCTCGATGACCGCTTGCGCGGGTGGGGCCGAGTCGTTCCAGGCGATGATGGTGCCCTTGGCGTTCGGATCTTCCGGGTCGCTGAGAATGAAGGCCCGCACCCCTTCCACGACCGGGTAGGAGCCGAGCACGCGCTTGCCGGAGAGACGCCGTGACAGTTGCCGCCAGGCGGCGAACTCGGGCAGGGGCATGAGCTGCGGCCGAATCGCGCCCTCCACCCGCCAGGGCTGCCGAATCGCCAGGCAAGGGGCATCCAGCATCCAGGCGATCACCGCCCGCTTCACCATCGACACCACCGTCGAGTGGTTCGAGAAGACATCCGGGTCCGGCGTCTCCAGGACGAAGCAGTTCTCGGGGTTGTTCGTCCAGTTCACCAGCGTCCCCGCGATCGTGTCGAGCGGCAGTCCCCAGGGGACGTTCACCGTCCAGCCCGCCGGCGTTTGGATCTCCGGCCGGGGCAGTTGCTGCAGCGACCAGGGCAACATCACCACCGGCCCGGGCACGAACTGCTGCGTCTTGTTGTGGAAACGCTGGGTGAGCTCGGCAAGATCTGCGGCGAAGAAGGCGTCCTCATCACCGGTGCGACCGATCTGCCAGCGCGAGGACTGCTGTCCGTACTTCACCAGCACCGGGTCGAGGTAATCGGCGTAGGCCGTCTCGCCCAGACGCAGCAGGTCCAGCAGATTCGTCGCTTCCAGACGCGCCTGCCGCGCCAGCTCCGCCGGCAGGCGCTGCAGCACGAAGGTGATGCGGACGTGCTGGTAGAGCAAGTCCTGGATGGTCGGCTCCGGCGCGGTAAAGTAGCTGCTGAGCGCCTCGAGCGTCAGATCACGGTCCCAGGCGGGCAGCCAGACCGAGCCGGAGTTCAGCTCGTCCAGCATCCAGGGGAGCAACTCCATGTCCTCCTCGCCCACCGCTTCCGCGATGATGCCAAAACGCTCCTTCTCGCCGCTCGCTGGTCCGTCGGCCGGCAAGTAGGCGAACCAGATCGACTGACTGGCGACCGCCTGCTCGCTGTTGCGCAGCTCGAGGGTCACCTGGTACCAGCCGTAGCGCTCGAGCTGCGGATCCCACTTCGTCTCTCGGCCAAAACGCACCAGGTCGAACTCATCCTCCGCCGCCACCTCGCTCCGGATGTCGAGAATGCGGATCGTGCCCCGCAGGTCTTCCCGCGCCACGTCGTGAATCGTCATGGAGATCGTCGGGGTGTCCGGCGCGATGATGATGTTGCCCGGGCCGTTCGTCGTGAGCTCGATCCGTGGCGCCAGGTACACCGCCACATCGTCGAACCAAGCCGAGCCGCTGATGTCCTGCAGGCGCGGCTCGTGCGCGTCTCGCCGCAGCGGCTCGTATTGCTCCGGCTGCAACAGCGACAACTCCAACGAGATGTGCGTCGCCTGAGGGTACGTGCCGTACAACTCGACATGCACCAGTTCCCAGTCGCCGAACGTCTGCAGCAACTCCGAGCTGACCCGACTCTCCTCGATCGGTGTGTCGTGGCCGGCGTAGAAGACCGCCGAGAGCCGGGCCCGGGCGTGGGTCAGGCCTTCCGTGCGGATCCGGGCCGCCACCACGTAGTCGCTGGTCCCCACCGCAGGCACATCGCCGGCCGGCAGCCGCAGCATCGTGCTGCCACCCAGCGTCGGCAGCTCCACGGAGCGATCACCGGAGAACGAGATCGCCTCGGCGAAGGCGGCTTTGTTGTACGTGGGGAACCCCTCGCGATCGTCCACGCGAATCCAGCCCATGGGGACTGGTTCGAGGTTCGCCGGCTCTTCGAACTCGTACAGCCGCACCAGCCGCTTGCTCAGCGACTGGGCGCACGCCGGCCGGGGGAGCAGCCAGCCGCAGGCGCACAAGACAAGCGTGAGCAGGATCCAAGGTCGAAGAGCCATCAATCTACTATCGGACGCTTGCCCGTCCGGCCTCAAGGAAGCCGGCCTCTCTCTGCCGATCGCCCGGTGACCCCCGCAAATGCGCTCCCCGGAAATGCGCTCGTAGCGCGTTTTTCATATTGGGTAAGCTACGGACGCGAGGCCCTAGAAACGCGCTCGTAGCGCATTTGTCATATTGGGTAAGCTACAGGCGGGTCTCCGCATGCGATCTTCTCGGCCCGGCCGGCGCGAGCACCGCCCAGCAGAATCCCATTGGAGTTGACGAGGCGGGCTCAGTCGCGATCCTGCTGGAACCATGGCCCGCCGACGCACCCACCCGAACCCCCTCGCGACAATCGAGGTGGCAGTCCCCAAGTGCCTGGAGTGTTTGGAGTTGCGCGACTACTGTGCCGAGATCGCCCGGACGAAACGCAAGGCCTACGCCGACGAGACGTATTGGGGCAAGCCCGTGCCCGGGTTCGGCGACCCCCAGGCGCGGATCTGGATCATCGGCTTGGCCCCCGCCGCCCACGGGGCCAACCGCACCGGCCGCATGTTCACCGGCGACCGGTCCGGTGACTTCCTCTACGCCGCCCTGCACCGGGCCGGCCTGGCCAACCAGGCGGAATCGACCCACCGCGGCGACGGGCTGACCCTCCGCGGCGTCTACATCTCGGCAGCCGGCCGATGCGCCCCACCCAAGAACAAGCTGACCGCTGAGCAACTCGCGAACTGCAGCGGCTTCCTGGACCGCGAGTTCGCCGCCCTGACCGAGGCCCGCGTTCTGTTTTGTCTGGGCAAGATCGCCTGGGACGCCACGCTCAAGCTCTTGCAGCGTCAGGAGTTCGAGCTGCCCACCCCGAAGCCCGCCTTCACCCACGCCGCCCGCTTCATCCCGAAAAAGGTGTCGGATACCGTTTCTCGCACGGTGCTTGGCTGCTACCACGTCAGCCAACAAAACACCTTCACCGGTCGGTTGACCGAGGCGATGTTCGATGAGGTGCTGGCCCAGGCGAAGACAGCCGCCGACCTCTGCTGAGCTTACCCAATATGACAAACGCGCTCCGAGCGCGTTTCCGCGACCGAGCGCGTTTCCGCGACCCTCGCCAACGCTATTCCGAATCCACGGCCAACGCCAGGCCGGCGCACTCCATCACCCGCAGCGAGGCGAGCACGCGCTGGCAACAGGCTCAGGCCGGTTCATGCGATCTTGACCGCGGCGCTTTCATCTCCGCGCCTCACGCGTCCTCGGCGGTAGACTCGACTGCGGAACACCATCCCGGAGAGGACACGCCGATGACGTTGCCGCACACGCTTCCGATCCTCACCGCGCTCCTGCTCCTCGCCACCACCGCCTTCGCCACCGAGGATCTGCTCATCGCCGACTTCGAAGGCGACGACTACGGCGAGTGGACCACCACCGGCGAAGCCTTCGGCTCCGCACCGGCGCCGGGCACGCTGCCACACCAAATGCAGGTGAGCGGCTACCAGGGCGAAGGCCTCGTCAACTCCTACCTCGGCGGCGACGGCCCGACCGGCACGCTTACCTCCCCGCCCTTCACCGTCGAGCGCGACTACCTCAGCTTCCGCATCGGCGGCGGCGGCCACGTCGGCCAAACCTGCATGAACCTGCTGCACAAGGGCGCGGTCGTCCGCACCGCCACCGGGCCCAACACGCTTCCGGGCGGTAGCGAACAACTCAACCTCGCCTGTTGGGATGTCCGCGACCTGCGCGGCAAGTCCGTCGTCATCCAGATCGTCGATCAGGCCGCCGGCGGCTGGGGGCACCTCAACGTCGACCACATCGTCCAGACCGACGACGAGCCGGCGGTGCTGACCTTCGGTCCACAGGAACGCTCCTTCACCGTCGCCAAGCGCTACCTCGTCCTCCCCATCAAGAATGGCGCCCCGCAGGTCGAACTCACGCTGGAGGTGAACGACGAGGCGGTGCGACGCTACTCCACCGAGCTTGCCACCCATCCTGACGATGTCGATTGGTACGCCTACTTCACGATCGAGACGTACATCGGCAGCCAGGCCCGGGTCACCGCCACCCTCGGCACGACCGAGGCCTTCGCGCTGGTGCAGCAAGCGGATGTCGTGCCGGGCTCGCAGCGCTGGTACGGCGAAGCCCTCCGGCCGCAGTTCCACTTCTCCCAGGCGGTCGGCTGGAACAACGATCCCAACGGCATGGTCTATCTCGACGGCGAGTGGCATCTCTTCTTCCAGCACAATCCCGTCGGCTGGAATTGGGGCAACATGACCTGGGGCCACGCCGTCAGCCGCGATCTGGTGCACTGGCAGCAACTGCCCAACGTGCTCTTCCCCAACACCATGGCGGTCAGCGCCTGCTACTCCGGCGGCGGCGCCATCGACGCCCGCAACACCGCCGGCTGGCGCACCGGCGACAACGAGGTGCTCGTGGCTTTCCTGACCGACACCGGGGCCGGCGAGAGTGTCGCCTACAGCAACGACCAGGGCCGCACCTTCACCTGGTACGAAGGCAACCCGGTCGTCAAACACCAGGGCCGCGATCCCAAGGTGATCTGGTACGCCTACGACGAGGGCGAGTCGCCGATGAGCCTGCGGGCCGCCGCGCTGGGCGGGCACTGGGTCATGGCGGTCTACGATGAAGACGAGGCATTCGGCCGCAACATCGCCTTCTACACCTCGGTCGATCTCAAAATGTGGACCAAGCAGAGCCACTTGCCCGGCTTCTACGAGTGTCCCGAACTCTTCGAACTGCCGGTCGATGGCGACTCGACTGAGAGGCGCTGGGTGCTCTATGCCGCGGATGCGAAGTACGTGCTGGGCCAGTTCGATGGCAGGGTCTTCACCCCGGGGCACGAAGACAAGCACCAACTGCACTGGGGCCCGTTCTACGCCTCGCAGACGTTCGAGAACGCCCCGGACGGTCGGCGCATTCAGATGGGCTGGCTGCGGATCGACGCGCCCGGGATGCCCTTCAACCAGGGTTTCAGCTTCCCGCACGAACTGACCTTGCGCCGCACGGGGCAGGGCGTCCGCCTGTTTGCTGAGCCGGTGCGCGAGATTGAGACGATCTATCGGCGCTCGTACTCGCAGGAGGACGTGTTGCTGTCAGATCGAAGGTCAACCGCCAGCCTGGCAAAGGGCGAACTCTTCGACATCAGCGCCACGTTCGAGTTGCGGGAGGCTGAGCGCGTGGGACTGAATCTCGACGGCAACGAGGTGGCCTACGACGTGACGAGGGATCGCCTGGGCCCGGCGCCAATGCTGCCGATCGATGGCCGCATCACCATCCGCGCCCTGGTCGATCGCACCACCATCGAGGTGAACGGCAACGAGGGGGCGGTCTGCCTGACGATGCCCAGACAGCCACGACCGGCAGGCGGGAAGATTCGAAGCGTCAATCCCGACAGTGTGTTTGGTGTGATCAAGCCCTTCGCGGAGGGCGGCGAGGCGCGGCTGGTCAAGATGACCGTGCACGAACTGGACTCGATTTGGGGTGCAGGCGCGCCCGTGGCTGCCGTAGCTCGCCGCGAAGTCGAGCAGATCGACGTCTTCGTCAGCGGCGAAACACCCGCCGGGCCGGACGGGCCCTGCCACACCTATCGCATCCCGGCGCTTGTCACCACCACGACCGGTACGGTGCTTGCCTTCGCCGAGGGTCGGCGCGGCGGACGCAGCGACACCGGCAACATCGACCTGCTCCTTCGCCGCAGCACCGATGGCGGCGCGACCTGGGGCGATGTGCACACCATCTGGGACGATGGCGCCAACGTCTGCGGCAACCCCTGCCCCGTCGTCGACCAAGAAACCGGCACGATCTGGCTGCTTCTGACCCACAACCTCGGTTCCGATCACGAGCGGCAGATCATCGACGGCACATCCGCCGGCACCCGCACCGTCTGGGTGACGCACTCCACCGACGACGGCGTCACCTGGGCCGACCCGGTCAACATCACGGAAGCGACCAAACAGGCCGACTGGACCTGGTACGCGACCGGCCCCGGCAACGGCATTCAACTGACGCAAGGCGCGCACGCCGGCCGACTCATCATCCCCTGCGATCACATCGAGGCGAAGACCAAGAAGTACTTCTCGCACATCGTCTTCAGCGATGATCACGGCAAGACCTGGCAGCTCGGCGGCAGCACGCCCACGGACCAAGTCAACGAATGCGCTGTGGTCGAACTGGCGGACGGCAGGCTCCTGCTCAACATACGCAACTACGACCGCTCGAAGCGCGCCCGGGCATATTCCTTCAGCAGCGATGCGGGGATGATTTGGTCAGCGGTCCAGCGCGACGCGACGCTGATCGAGCCGATCTGCCAGGCAAGCCTCATTCGCGGCTCGGTCGGCGACCAGCCTTGCCTGTTTTTCTCGAACCCCGCCTCCGAGAAGGCGCGGGTGCGGATGACGGTGCGGACCAGCTTCGACGAAGGCGCCACCTGGCCGCAGGAACTGGTCTTGCACGAGGGTCCCAGCGCTTATTCCTCGCTGGCGGTCTTGCCGGGCGGTCGCGTGGGCTGCCTCTACGAGCGTGGCGCGGAGCACCCCTACGAGCGGATCACGCTGGGGACGTTTCGGCCGGCCGCGCCCTAGAAAAGGTGTCGGATACCTTTTCTCCTCTATCGCTGCGAAAAAGGTATCCGACACCTTTTTCTGGCTTTCGTGAGGCTTGCCGTGGGGGTGGGGCGGACCTACCATGTCGCCTGTCCTGGATTACCTTGCGACCACGAGGAAATAGCCATGCCGCTGTATGAGTACGTGTGCGAAGAAGATGGGACGAAGATCGAACTGCTTCGCTGCATGAGCGAGGCCGACGACCCGGTCGAGGATCCCCTGGGCCAGGGCCGTACGTTTACGCGCGCCCTGTCCGCCTTCGCCGCCAAGGTCGATTCGGCCAGCGGCCCGGCCCCCGCGGGCGGCGGCCCCTGCTGCATGGGCGGCGGCTGCGGCTGCTCGGGGCACTGAATCTTACCCAATGTGACAAACGCGCTACGAGCGCGTTTCCGTCCCACAATGTGACAAACGCGCTACGAGCGCGTTTCCGTCCCGTTTCTGTCCCTTCAGGACACTCTTGTCGAAATGAGCCACATTCGGCTAATTCTCCCCTTGCATCATTCAAGCTGGGGCTTAATATGTCGATTAAGTCGGCAGTATTGGGAGGTGCCCCGCGATGACCGGACATCAGATCTGCCAGATCCGCAAGAATCTTGGTCTCAACCAAGCTGAACTTGCCCAGCTCCTTGGCGTACACGGCATGACGGTCAGTAAGTGGGAGAGAGGCGTGCTTCACCCCAACCCTTACCAGGCAAGCCTCTTGGAGCGTTTTGGAGTTGCGGCAGAGAAGCGCAACTTCCAGAACCAACTCGGCAATCTTCTGCTCTCAGCCGGTATCGCTGCCGTTCTCTATCTCTTGCTCCGCGCCGTATTCGAGGAGGCGTCCTGATGACCTACGCAAGTCCTGGTGATCTTCTGATTCGTTCGGTCAACGGTTCAATGGGTATGATCGAGCACTTCGGCGTCATGGTTGCCGAGAACCTCATCTACCACAACACCCGAGTAGCCGGTGAACACCTCTCCGATCGGGCGTCATTCGCGCAGGGTGCGCCTGTTCGCATCTGCCGCTTCAACGCCCGTGCTCGACGAGACACCCTTCGCCGAGCCCATCTTGAGTTGCAAAGACGTCGTCCTTACAACCTCCTCGTGAACAACTGTGAGCACACTGCGTCGAGGGTGGTGAGGGGGCAACCATGCAGCCACCAGCTGCGCCGGGCCGCGTTGATCGTGGCTGCGATCGGTTTGCTCGCCTGGCTCACTTCGGATGAAGCCGATTAGTCTAGGGCGGACAAACGCGCTACGAGCGAGTTTCCGTCCCCACTCCCAACGTGACAAAAGCGCAACGAGCGAGTTTCCGTCACCGATTGAATGTGACGAACGCGCTGGGAGTGAGCTTCAGTTCCGAATGCCGCGGGTCCGAGCCGCCTTGTGTCAATGCGGGGCGGCGGGCGACGCGCACGGCGGCGATCGCCGCGTTCTGTTCCACATGCCACCGCGTCATCGAGACGCGGCGGCGATCCCGCACTGACACAGTGCGGCTCGGATCCCATGAGCACGATGCCTGGCGAGCGAGCTACAGCCCACGACACACCCCTCAGCGCTCCTCTTCGTTGACCGGGGCCATCTCCTCTCCGTGTCCGCCGTGCACTCCGTGGTGAGTCTCCCACCCGAAAGCATGCCCCAACAAACAGGCCCGCGCCGAAGCGCGGGCCTGCGTTGATTCTGTCTGCAGAACGAAAGCGGAACCGACTTCAGCGCTTCTCGCTGGTCACCGGTTCCTGTTCCGTCACTTCACCTTCCACGAAGCCAACAAGCTTCCTGCTGCGCACCGG
>SWCB01013855.1_pt1 | contig 12945 bp, 9 predicted proteins | sample 4692901 | NCBI WGS metagenome assembly SWCB01 (sample SAMN10267276, study PRJNA491770) | bioreactor metagenome | isolation source: DHS bioreactor inoculated with subseafloor sediment | place: Japan: off Shimokita Peninsula | collected 2006-08 | reverse complement strand
ACTGATCGAGGATCAAGCGGGCCATGCGACGCGTCGTCCAGGGCCCGGGACCGTAGCCGTACTGCTCCGGTGGCTTCTCCAGCAGAGTCAGGTACTGCTGCTTCTGTTCGACCGTGAGCTTGCAACGCGGCCCCAGATGCGGCTTGGCACGCAACGCTTCCCAACCGCGGCTTCGATAGAGGCGACGCCAGGCCCGAACGGTCTGCGGGTGCACCTCGATCAGTGTGGCGATGAGCTCCGCATCCAACTCTTGCTCGAAGGCTCGAGCCGCGATCCGACGACGCTCATCCAACGCGTAAATGAATCCTTCCGTAGGCATACTCGACACGCTAACGCCAGCCGTGGCAAGGCGCAACCGAACATGCGCCGAACCGCGCGCGGTGGCCATCTAGAGATCAATAAATGGGGCCCCTCCCGCGTCCCGTCGTGTCGTCGCTAGATGACGTAGCCGAAGACGAACGCCATCAGCACGATGAAGGCGATGATGACGATCGCCAATCGCCCGCGTTTGCGCCCGCTGCGCAGTTGGAACGACCCACAATGCGGGCAGACATCGGCATCGTCGAAGATCTGCTGCTTGCATTCCTGGCACTTCACCGTGCCGGACTTGCCGCTGGCGTCGGCGCGGCGGAAGCGCTCCAGATCCTCTTCGCTCGGCCCCTCGGGGTCCAACTCGCCGAGATTGCCTTCGTAGTCGTCGTACATCGGTTCCTACTCGCGTCTGCTGCCAGGAGTCATTGGGTGGTGGCGGCCCCCGCTTTCAGTCGCCCCAGCCGTCTCACCCCGCCAGCATCAGTTTCACCCGTTTGAGCGTCGCCGGGGCTCGCTCGCGGAGCTGCTGTTCCAGCCCTGCCCGCAGCAGGCGGTCGAGTTCGTACTTCGAGCCGGCATCGCGCACAACGACCGTGAGCACGCCACGGTTGTAGCTTTGGATCATCGAGGTTGCGGCCAACCCTTCGGGGACGAGTTCCACCCAGAGCTTGCCGAACCCACCCGAGCGGCGAAACGACCGCGCGAGGTCCTGCTGCATCCCCGCGAACACGCCCCTCATGGCGAAGTCGTTCTTCTTGGAGTCGGCAGGCATGGCGAACCTCACTCGCGCACCAGCAGCGACTCGCCGGTCATCGCCTCCGGCTGATCCAGGTCCATCATGTCCAGCATGGTGGGGAAGATGTCCGCCAGCCGACCGCCCTCGCGCAGAGACATCCCCTTGAAGGCCTCGCCGATCAGAATCAGGGGCACGTCGTAGGTGGTGTGGGCGGTGTGCGGCGAGTGCGTCTTGGGATCCCACATCTGCTCGGCGTTGCCGTGGTCCGCCGTCACGATCGCCGACCCACCCCGGCGCAGGATCTGTTCGATGATTCGGCCGACGCAGTCGTCGACGGTTTCGCAGGCCCAGATCGCCGCTCGCAGTTGGCCGGTGTGGCCCACCATGTCGCCGTTGGCGAAGTTGACGATGATGACGTCTTCGCAATCGTCCGACACCAGCCGACCGATCACCGACTCCGCCACCTGCAGGGCGCTCATGTCCGGCTTGAGGTCGTAGGTCGGCACCTTGGGGCTCTGCACGATGATGCGCTCTTCGCCGGGGAACGGCTCGTCGCGATAGTCGTTGAAGAAGAAGGTGACGTGCGGGAACTTCTCCGTCTCGGCGCAGCGCAGTTGCCGCAGCCCCTGATCCGCCAGGTAGGAGCCGCCGATGTCCTGCATCGGCGCGGACTTGGGATAGGCGATCCGCACGTAGGGCTTGAGATCCGTGGCATAGCCCGTCATCGCCACGAAATGCAGGTCCAGCTTCTCGCCCCGATCGAAGCCGCGCTCGCCGCTGTCCGGCGAGGGTTCGACCGCGCCCTGGAATTCGGGAAAGACAAAGGCCCGGCACAGTTCTCGGGGTCGATCGCCACGGTAGTTCCAGAAGATCACCGTATCGCCGTCGTTCACGCGCGTGGCACGGGCGTCATCGTGCTCATCGGCGATGATCATCGGCGTGACGAACTCATCGCCTTCCTGGCTCTGGTTCTCCGGGTTGTCGTAGTAGAACTGGATCGCCGTCTCAGCCGTGTGCATGAATCGAATCGGGTCGATGTACTGCTGGTCGCCGCGGCCGGTCATGCAGGCGAAGGCCCGGGCCACCCGCTCCCAGCGGTTGTCGCGATCCATGGCCCAGTAGCGGCCCATGACCGAGACGATCCGCCCGAAACCAAGTTCCTTTAGCCGATCGTCGATCGTCTGCACGTAGGCCTTGCCGGTGTAGGGGCCGGTGTCGCGGCCGTCCGTGAAGCAGTGGATGTAGACCGTGGTGTAGTCAAGTTCCTTGCAGAGATCGAGCAACCCAAAGAGGTGAGCGATCATGCCGTGCACACCGGCGTCGGAGGCGATTCCCATGAAGTGGATCGCCTTGCCCGCCTCCTTGGCGTGCTGGATGCCCTCGACGAGCGCCTGGTTCTCCTTGAAGCGTCCCTCGTTCATCTCCCGGGTGATCCGCATGGGCTCCTGGAGGACGATCCGCCCGGCCCCGATGTTCTGGTGGCCCACCTCGCTGTTGCCCATCTGCCCGTCCAGCAGGCCCACATTGGCCCCCGAGGTCTGGATCAGCGTCGTCGGGTACTCGGCCATAAGCCGATCCGAGACCGGCGTTTTGGCCAATTCGATCGCGTTGAAGGGTCGGTGGTTGAAGTTCGGGTTGTGGCCCCAGCCGTCGCGAATAATCAGGACGCAGGGCGTGTTGGTCGGCTTTGCCATAGCTCCTCGCAGGTCATCTCTACCAGTCGCAGTCGCCGCACCGCGGGCGCCGGGGTCCGGATCGCCGTTCGCACTTGGCGGGGTCCTTGGATGCGAGTCCCCATCCTATCCGCTTCCCGTCAACACGTCTTTCCGCACCCGTGGCCGCCCGCACGGGACAGCGCCCCACAACCCCGCCCGACCCCTGTCCCGGAGCTTTCCCCGGCCCCACACCCGAGTGGGCCTCCGCATCGGCTATCATGGTTTAGGAATGCAGGAGACTCAGGTGCCCTCGCCCAAAGTGATCCGTGAACGATATCTCGACATTCGGCAGCGCCTGGACGACGCCGCCCAGCGCTCCGGCCGACCCGGCTCGAGCGTGCTCCTCCTGGCGGTGACCAGCAGCGCCGAACCGGAACACCTCCGCGCCCTCGTCGAGGAGGGCCACATCGACTTCGGTGAGCACCGAGCCCAGAATCTCCTGCAGCGAGCGGCCGGCCTCGAGGAATTCCTGGGCCGCCACCGGACCCTCTCCAGCAGCCGCTCCAGCCAGGTGCCCTCCAAAGTGCGCTGGCACATGCTCGGCCCCATCCAGCGCAACAAACTGCGCCGCCTCGCCGACACCTGCCAAGTCATCCACAGCGTCGACAATCTGCGAGTCGCGGAGGACCTGCAGAACGCCACGATCAATCGCGATCACCCCGTCGACATCCTCCTGGATGTGAACGCCACCCTGGCCAAGGTCTCCACGGGCCTGACCATTCCCGCGGCGGGTCACGTGGCGGAACTCATCCACGCCATGTTCCACCTGCGCCTGCGCGGCTTGACGACCTTCGTGCCGGCGGGCACCGAACCCGAGGAAGGCCGCGAGATCTTCCAACGCACCCGGGAGCTCTTCCAGGAAATCCAGACCAAGGGCCTGGCGGGCAAGGACTTCAACATCCTCTGCATGGGTTCGTCGGCCGACTTCGAGACCGCCGTCGAGGAAGGCGCCAACATCGTCCGCATCGGCTCAGCACTCTTCCGCCCCGCCGACTCGACGAGCAAGCAAACCACACGGACACCCAGCACGGTGTGACCCCGTCCACTCGAGGGGGGCAAAGAGACCTGACGCGCGCTACCAATCCGCCAGCGGCGTCACGGCGTCGACAGGCACCGGCGCCGGCTCCCCCTCCTCGCCATACGGCGTCAGCAGAACCACGATCGTCGTCAGCACGTCCTCGCCCGTCTGCAACTGAATCGCCAGCTTGCGCCGGCCGGCGTTCTGGTGCTGCATCTCCGGGTCGGGCGAGGTGGACAGCGGCCTGGCCGCCATGACGGCGAACGTCGCCCCCGCGGGGGAGAGGATCCGCGCCTCCAGGCGGGCATGCCCAGCGCTGAGCACCGCTCGGGCCGGGTCTTCCGCATCCAGCGCGATCTGGGCTTGCGTGTGCATGAACCACCACACGACCGTACCCGCCTCCGCCTGAATCTCATCCTGGACCAGCAAGCGCGACCGTCCATCGGTCAGCTTGATCCCCCGCTGCACCTTCTGCGCCGATCCCTGGTAGGCGGCGCTGAGGTCGGTGATGGCCAGCGCTTCCTCGGGCTCGCTGCGGAAGGTAACGATCTTGGCCGTGGCGCGCGGCTGCTGGTCGGGCCCTTCGCCGGGGTTGATGACCAGCGTGTTGTGCCCCTCGGCGCGCAGGCGGTAGTAGGTCCAGCGCTGTTTGCCGAAGTAGGCGGGCATGTTGTAGTTGTCGCTGCCCAGGTCCATCGCCCAGCGCCCGCCCAGGGCGTCGAAGACGAAGGACCCGAGATCCAGATGGCCGTGGCTGGCGGCGTTGTCGCCGGCCTTGAAGCCAACGTACAGCGCCGCCCGGTCGTTCCAGGCGCTGCGCATCGAGAGCGCTTCCACGCCATGAAAGTAGCGATCCAAGGTCGGCGACTTGCCCGAACCGTCGGGGGGCCGGCGCCAGAGCAGGTCCAGCGCCGTGGGGACGGCCAGACGGTCCTGGGCCTGCCCGAAGTCTGGCCGCTCGAAGCGTCGGGCGAACCAATACATTTGCGGGGCGGGGCGGGACTTTCGGGAGGCGTCGGCGTAGTTGAAGGTCTCCCCCTTGGGCCCGTTCATGTACAGGGGAAACTCCGCGGTCACATTGAAGCCGGGGTAGTTGCTCAGACCGAAGTCCGTCCCCAGGGCCGACTCCAGAGCCGCGAGGTAGAGGACGTTGTACTTGGTGGCGTAGCCCCAGTAGCCGGGCCCCTCTTCGCAGCCGCCATCCGGGGCGAACATGCGCATGGCGATGCGCACCGAGCGCAGACCGGCGGTCAAAATGGCGCTGGTGCGCTGCGGCTCTTCGTCGGCGATGGCCAAGGCGCCGATGGCGAGCCCGCCGTTGCACACCTGGTTCCAGTTGTTGTCCGTCCGCGACCACCAGCCCGATCCCTGCTTCGGTTTGTAGGCGAGTTCGGCGGGCGTCATGCCGTGCTTGAGGATGGCTTCCTTCAGGATCGTCCGCCGCTCGGGCGACCAGTCGTGATAGAGCCAGTCGTAGGCCAGGCCAAAGGCCGCCGTCATCTCGGCCGTGTCCAGGAAGTGGTAGGGATTCCAGTCCTTGAATGCCGCCGCCGCCTCGAGTTCACGCCACAGGCGTTCGCGACAGCGCTGGTCACCGTTGATCCGATAGACGAACCCCAGCGTCAGCACCCGATCCAGCACCCGCCGACTGGTCGCCAGCAAGCGCTTGCCATCGGGGATCTCGTACGTCGAAGGCGGCTGCTCAAGCATCGCCTCCGCCTGGGCCCGCACCTTCTGGAACCAGGCCGCGTGCAATTCGTCGCTCTCGATACGTGCTTGGATCTGCTCCCAGTCGTCCGCCGTCGCCAGCAAGCGCGGGTGCTCCGGCCGCAGCGTCGCCAGGACGGTCGCCTGTGTTGGCAGATTCAGGAACGACTCATCCACCTGCCCGCGCGCGGCGAGTGCCACGCTGACGAGACACGCCGTCGCGATTGCCAACCACTGTCGATTCCGCATGGCCTCAGCCTTCCGTTTCTCCCTCGTCCGCCGCCCCCGCAGTGAGCGGTTCATCCAGGCGGATCTTAACGATTCGGCCGCGCCGCATGCGCCGCACCTCGAAGCGCAGCTCGTCGGGTCCCAGGATCGCCGCCTCGAACTCATCGACGCTGTGCACCGGCTGATCGTTGACGCTGAGGATGACCTCGTAGGGGCGCAGGCCCGCGACATCCGCCTTGCTGCCCGCCTCGACCTTGGAAATGATCACGCCCGGGTCATCCGCGCGCCGCTGGAAGTACCGTCGCACTTCGTAGCTCAGATCGCGCACGGTCAGCTCCAGCCCCTCGTTCTTATAGCGCTTGGCATTGCCGTAGAAGGGCGGGCTCTGCTCCACGACCATGGCCTCGGTCAGGATCTCGCCGTCGCGGTAGTACTCCAACTCGTAAGGCGTGCCGAACCCAACCTGCGTCAGCGACAGGGTCAGTCGGCTCTCGGCGTTGGGCCAGGGCGTGGGCAGTTCCTGCAGATACTCAACCGGCGTGCCGTCGTACTCATCCCAGGGGAATTGGGTGCGACCGACGCTCGTGCCGTACACCTCGAGCGGCTTGGGATAGCCCTCGACGTGCAGCTTGAGCAGGATGTCGCCCATCTTCAGTCCCGCCTTCGCTGCCGGCGAATCTGCGTAGACGTAGGTGACAAAGGCCCCGAAGGAGCCGTCGTTGCTGATGTCGGTGATGCCGTTGAGCCGGGCCAATTCCGGATCGAGGCGCTGCAGTTCCACGCCCAGCCAGGCGATGCGCTCCTCTTCCTCCTCCGACAGGGGCACGTTGTTGGCGTCGAGATGCTCTTCCAGATCCGTAAGCAAATCGGTGAGGTACGAGATCGGCGTCAGCCGCCGGCTCGCCATCTCATAGTCGTCCTCGACCGTCACCTTGGCTCGCTGGCCCAGGGGGATCGCCGCCAGCGCCATGTCGCGATCGAAGATGTAGCGCAGCGATTCAGCGCTGTTCGATGCGGAGCCGTAGCCGTACCCGTAGTAGGGATTGCCCGCGCCGGTCGAAGCGGCGAGCGTGGGATACACCTGTCGCCGCCAACCGAAGACAAACTGTTCCAAGCGCTCGTGCTGGTAGTAGGCGACGCGGCTGTCGCCGTGGATCGACAGATGCATGGTGAGCAGCAATTCGTGCCCCAGGTCGCGGATCGGCGTCTCGCAGAGACGGGGCATGATGTCGATGGGCTCATCAAACTCCGCGATCAGCGCCCCATAGTCCTTGAGCGAGCCGACGAAGCTCGCGGTCTTGACTTCACTCGGCCCGAGGTGCACGCGAATTGTTTCCAGCCGCGCCGTCGTTGAGGGCTTGAAGCTGACAAGCACGAGCAGTAGGCGGTTGTTGAGCAGGACGCCGGGGCCGTCCCACTGGGTCATTCCCTCATCCTCATCGCCAAAGCCGTAGCGGTACCGGCCGTAGGCGCTGCCGCTGTCGTCCTCCTTGGGACTGCGCAGGCGCAGCTCGACGTGTGGCACCTGGGCGCTGGCAATGGTGCTGAGTTGCTCGAGCTGCCAGGCCAACTCTTCCTCCGAGTACTGAGGCCAATCCGTAGGTGGTCCCTGCCAGCGCCCGTCGCCCGCCAAGGCTCCGCCGAACGACACGCCGACCGGCAGCCCCGCTTTGTCGAGAATCAAGGCCGTGCTCGGCGCGCCGCGACTGACCCAGTCGTCCCCCAGGCGCCAGGTCGTCGTGTCGAGGGAACCGATGCCGGTCATCCACGTCCCCGAGTAGGGCAGGGAGCGCAAGTACTTGCTCGCCTCTTCCGCGTCGCCATCGAAAGTGAGCCCGCTGTCATGCACCGCTTTCCGCAGCCGCAGCAGCACCCCGTCTTCCTGGAAGAGCACCGCAGCCCGGTCGGCGTCGAGGAGCTTGTCTCCCACGCGCACCTGGATGGCCTTGATGAAACGCGGGTGCAGGTCGATGTCTTCCGTGACCACCAAGTCCGGGCCGACGAGGTACCCCACCCGCTCGGCCGGTCGCTCCTGGTCGATGAGCCCGGTCCAATCCATGTCCTCGTACTGGCTCATGCTTCCAGCGGACTGCATCTGCGACCAGTCGACCGGTGGGGCCTGCCCGCGATCGTATTGCAGCGTGTATTCGACCCGCACCAGGAATGGGTCGTAGCGCTCTATGAGCTCCTGCGCCGTCGGCGCGGCATCCTCTTCCGCGCACACCGTCGCGGCGCTGGCGAGGGTCGCGAGCAGGCATCCGAGGCAGATTCTCGTCTTCATAGCAATCCTCCCACCGGGTGGTTATTCCTTGGAGTAGTCGCGCAGGAAATCAACGACGTGCCGCTGCATCATGCCGTTCCGCAGCACCACGAAGAGAATGCGATGCTTCTCCTCGACGCTGGCCAGCGTCCGTTCGTGCACCGCCTTGACCTCGTCGAGCGTCACCACCTCTGTGCCGTTGATGCTGAGGATGATGTCGTTCTCGCGCAGGCCCGCCGGGCCGGCGTTGCCCGGCCAGCGCACGCCGTAGATGTAGACGCCCTGCTCGCGATGGAAGTAGAGATCCTCGTTGTCAAAGCGATTGATTTCCTTGACGGTGAGGTCCCAGCGCGGGCATTCCAGCTCCTCGCCTTCGATCTCGCCCTTCTCCGTCGGCGTCAGCGTCAGCGTCAGCAGATCGCCCTGCCGATCCACTTTGAGCTTGGCCGGCTCATCCTTGGGGAGCAGGCCGAAGAACCGCCGCAGCGCCGGCAAGTCCTCTTCGGTCAAGCCGACCAGGTCTTCGCCGTTCACCGTGAGAATGCGATCGAGCTGCCGCAGTCCCGCCCGCCGGGCCGGGCTCTCCGGATCGGTGTCCGCCACCAGCACCCCGGCGTCACCCTCAAAGTACGTGTCGCGGTTGAAATCGCGCAAGGGCTGCAGCTTGAGTCCCGACCAGGTCCAGTTCACCTGGCCGTACTCGCGGATCTGCTCGATGAGCACGCGAATGGTCGCGGAAGGCACGGCGAAGCCCATGTTGTCCGCTGCCCCCATACCGCGGGTGTTGATGCCGATGATCTCGCCATCGGTGTTGACCAGCGGCCCGCCGGAGTTGCCGGGATTGATGGCCGCATCCGTCTGGATCCAGAGGCTGTACTCGCTGATGTCGGGCAGATACCGCCTTGAGCAGGAGACGATGCCGATCGATACCGAGCGGTTCAGTCCCCAGGGAGCGCCCATGGCCATGACGAAGTCGCCTTCCTGCAACACCGCCGAATCCCCCAGCGACGCGAAGGGCAGCGCTTCCGCCGCCTCCAGTTCCAACTGCAAGAGCGCCAGATCGGTGGTCTGGTCGCTGCCCACGATCTGGGCATCAAAGTGCCGACCATCCGAAAGAAGGCAACGCACTTCCACCGCCTGATCGATGACATGCCAGTTGGTCAGGACCAAACCGTCCGGCGTGATGGCGACGCCGCTGCCCGAGACGGTCTGGGCTTCCTTCTCGCCCGTCTCCAAAGTCTCGCGCACGCAACGGATGTAGACGACGGCCGGGAAGACCTCCGCCTTCGCCGCCCGCACGGTCTCGCGAAAGTCGGCGCTGAGGGCTCGCTCCTGCCCGGCAGCGTTGGCACTGAAGACGCCGGTGCCCAGGCAGAGCAGCAGTCCCAGCATCACCGTGCGGACTGGCCGAGCCCCTCGAATCATCCATCGTCGTTGCATCACACTGTTCCCTTGTCCGATCGGGTGAGCCATTCCCGCGCCCCGCTCGCAGCGCGCGGAGTGAGTCTGCCTGCAGACAGTCTTACGCATTCCACCCCATGATTGGTCCGCTGGAAGCCAAAAAGAGACGCCAAAAGTCCGACGTCGAGCCCCGCAGCCCGCGTTCAGGCTCATGCCGCCCGCTCCAGCAGTTGGGCTGCCCACTCGGGCGTCTCAGCGCGCCAGCGCCGCAGCCGCCGCTCTTTTCCTGCGTAGTAAAGCGCCATCAGGCCCTGGCAGAGCACGCCGAAGAGAACGATCCCGGCATAGAACGTCAGCATGACCAGCCAGATGGTCTGCCCCATGCCGCCCAGCCCCATGTCGGGATTCTGTTCCATGAACTGGGCCGTCTGCTCGGAGAAGCCCATCGTGGTGGGATCCGTGGCGAAGGTCCGCCAGATCCCGAGTGAGCCGTAGACGACGAGCAGCAGGCCGAAGGCGATCTGGTTCCACATGAGCAGGCGCCCCGCCCCCCGCCGGCCGGCACGCAGGCCCGAGGCCCCGCGCAGCTCGACGAAGCCGAGCGTTCCCAGGACTGCCGCCGCGATGAGGTGTTCGATGCCGAAGATGGCCATGAGGAAGCTGCCCCCCGCCCCCAGCAGGAGCAGGATACCGCTCGACGTCGCCACCACCGCCCCTCGGCGCAACGGCTTCTGCGCCTGGCGAGCCGCCTCGATTGCCTGCAACTGCCCCGACTCGAGTCCGCCGGCCTCCCCGACCGGTCCGATTCGACCGGCGATCGGCGTCGGCACGGATTGTCCCTGGGACGGCTGCATGCCCTCGTATCGGCCGATTGCCGCGCCGACTTCGGCCCGGAGCCCTGCCGGGCGGGGCCAAGCCAGGGCAGATCGCAGCGCCGCCCTGGGTACATCCAGCGCCCGCGGATCAAATCAAGGCAGAACGCGGGGCGAGCCCACGCCGCTCAATAAGTGGTCGGCAACCACCTTAGAATGCCCCTGTGCCTCCCGCCGACCCCACACCACGTTCGACTCGTCTTGTCCTCGTCGCCGCCACCGCGCTCTTCATGGTCTGCGCCGGCGGCCTCTGTGCCCTGGGGCCGGACGGCTCGGACTTGTGGCTCAGCCGGCTTGCCTTCGTCTTCGCCTCCACGCTCAGCGCGGGCGGCGTCGCCAGCCTCTACCTCTTGGCGGCGCTGGGCATCGGTGGGCTGGCAGGACCCTGGCTTCGGGAGGCACGATACCCCTGGCTGCTGCGCTTGGCGCTGGGCTTGGCCCTCCTCCTAACCGTCTCGCACGCGCTCGCCGCGCTCGGCCCGCTGACCAACCCCTGGGTCGCGCGCGGCGTCCTGGCGCTCGGCCTGGCCTTGCTTCTTGCCCAGCTCCTGGGCAGCGACCGGCGCCTGAGCAGTCTCGCGGGCTCCTTCTCGCCCTGGGCCCTCCTCGCCATCCCCGCGCTCGCGCTCCTCTGCGTCGCCTCCTCCTCCCTGCCCGGCTGGCTCTGGGCGAGCGAGGCGCACGGCTACGACGTGCTGGAATACCACCTGCAACTCCCCGCGGAATGGCTGCGCCTGGGCAGACTGCAAGGACTCGAGCACAACGTCTACAGCTTCCTCCCCAACTTCATGGAAGCCGCCTTCCTGCATCTCGCCAGCGCGATGGGCTCGGTGCACGCCGCGGACGGCTTGGCGCTCTTGAGCGCTCAGTTCCTGCACGCGGGCATCGCCCTGGTCGCCATCGCCCTGCTGGCCCGGGCGGCGGCCTCCTGGCTGCGCGCGTTCTCAGTTCAGACCGACGACGCCCGGGATCGAACGCCACTCTTGTGGGGGTTGCTGGCCATTCCTTGGGTGCTCGTCGTCGGCTCCATGGCCTACAACGAGATGACCGCCGTCCTGCTTCTCGCCGGGGCGACGCTGGCGCTTTCGGACACCAACCTCTCGCCGCGGGCTCGCTGCTTGCTCCCAGCGTTTCTTCTGGGCGCTGCCTGCGGGGCCAAGCTCACGGCGGTCTTCCTCGGCGCGGCGCCACTCGCCCTTGTCGCCTGCTTCCTCCTCCCCTGGCGGTCGATGCTGCGCCTGGCGCTACCGAGCGCGGGGCTCTTTCTCACGCCGCTCCTGCCCTGGGTCGCCCGCAACCTCGTCGACGCGGGCCAGCCGGTCTTCCCCTTCCTCACCGGTCTGCTCGGGACGGCTCACTGGTCCGCCGAGCAAGCCCAGCGCTGGAACGGCGGGCACCACTTCGCCGGCTCAGTCACCGATCGGCTCACTGCCCTCTGGGAACGCGGCGTGGCCCACCCGCAATGGTCGCTGTTCTTCCTGCTCATCGTCCTCGCGGCTCTTCTCGCTCTTTCCGGCCGCAGCACCCGCCGGGCGGCGCTGGCAGCGCTGCTCCTGCTCGGCGTGCAGCTTCTCGCCTGGGCGCTCTTCACCCACATCCAGGCGCGCTTCCTCCTGCCGACGCTCCTGCCCGCAGCCCTTCTCGTCGGCCTGGCCCTGGCGCGCCTGCCCCGCCCCGCCGCTGCCGGCCCGCGCCGCCTGCTCACCGCCGCCCTCTGCCTGCCGGCGCTCTTCTTCACCGCCCACAGCTACGCCCTCTTTGCCGGGCAGCGCCAGGATGACCCGGCGGCGATGCTCGATCCCATGGCCCACGCCTGGCGAGTCGGCACGATGCACGCCCGAAATCCGGTCCTGGACGTCGACGCCGAGGCGAGCCCGGAATACTTCGTGAATTACGCCTTGCCCGATGAAGCGCTGGTCTACTGCGTCGGCGGGGCGACGCCGCTCTACTTCACCCGCCCCGTCCTCTACCACACGACTTGGGACGACTCGCCGCTGGGCCTGCTCGTGCGCGAACATGGCGACGACCACGCCGCCATCGCCGCCGGCCTGCGTGCGCGCGGCATCACCCATCTGCTCATCGATGCATCGGAACTCCATCGCCTGCAACAGGACGGCTGGTACGACCCACTCGTCACGCCCGACTTCGTCCGCGACTTCGCTCTGGCGCAAAGCCGCCTCGTGCACACCTGGGGCCACCTGACGCTGGTCGAACTGCACGCCCCTGTTTAGCGGCGCGGGCTTGCCCCGCGTTTTGCGGTCGATGCGACATTAAGCCCGGGGTAAACCCCGCCGCTATTGATCTCTAGATGGCCACCGCGCGCGGTTCGGCGCATGTTCGGTTGCGCCTTGCCACGGCTGGCGTTAGCGTGTCGAGCATGCCTACGGAAGGATTCATTTACGCGTTGGATGAGCGTCGTCGGATCGCGGCTCGAGCCTTCGAGCAAGAGTTGGATGCGGAGCTCATCGCCACACTGATCGAGGTGCACCCGCAGACCGTTCGGGCCTGGCGTCGCCTCTATCGAAGCCGCGGTTGGGAAGCGTTGCGTGCCAAGCCGCATCTGGGGCCGCGTTGCAAGCTCACGGTCGAACAGAAGCAGCAGTACCTGACTCTGCTGGAGAAGCCACCGGAGCAGTACGGCTACGGTCCCGGGCCCTGGACGACGCGTCGCATGGCCCGCTTGATCCTCGATCAGT
>SWCB01001250.1_pt1 | contig 12961 bp, 11 predicted proteins | sample 4692901 | NCBI WGS metagenome assembly SWCB01 (sample SAMN10267276, study PRJNA491770) | bioreactor metagenome | isolation source: DHS bioreactor inoculated with subseafloor sediment | place: Japan: off Shimokita Peninsula | collected 2006-08 | reverse complement strand
GGACAACCGCGTACTTGGCTGCGATTTCATTGACCTGAACCGGCACGTTCGGCTGGGCGGCGGACGGCGAAGCCCCGACGAGATCACCGCGGGCCACAACGAAGTCGCCAACTGTCACTTCTACCAGGCCGGCTTCCGTCACCAGAAGGTGAACATCGGCCTGGGGGGCGTGGGCAATGCCTTTCGCAACAACCTGGTGCACAACTCGCTGGGCCAGGCCATGACCGTCGGCGGCAACGACCACCTCATCGAACGCAACGAGTTCTTCAATGTCGGCTTCGACGAGGGCGACGGCGGCGCGGTGTACTCCGGCGCCGATCTCACCGGCTATGGCATCGTCTATCGGCACAACTTCTTCCACCACCTCATGCACGTGCCCGGCAAGGTCACCCGCTCGGGCATCCATCTCGACGACCTGCAAGCCGGCTCCACCTGCGAGGGCAACATCTTCTACAAGTCCGCTGAGAAAGGCATCTTCATGAACGGCGGCGCGGGCCATCGCATCGTCGGCAACGTCTTTCTGGAAGGGAAGTACGGGGCGCTCAATCGCGGCAGCGGCGGCCGCAAGAACTACGATCGGCAGCTCGGCATCACCAACGACCCCGACAACCCGCACAAGGGCAGCAAGAAAGACTACGTCGGGCGCGCCGAGCGCGTGGTCGGCGCAGACGGTTGGACGAAACCGCCCTGGAGCCAACGCTATCCGCTCTTCACGACGGTGATGAGCGATGCCGGCGAGTTCGGCAGGCTCTGGCCCATTCGCTGCCACGTCGAGGGCAACTACTACTACGGCAACACCGGGCGCGACACCACCATCTGGGATCGCTGCGCCCCCGAAGTGCGAGCGAAGTCGGTCTTGAAACCGGACCTGCCCATCACGCCCGAGGCGTTCGTCAACTACGGCGCCCTCGACCTGCGATTGGTTGACCCAGAGTCGGGGCCGAAGATCCCCTTCGAAGCAATCGGCCTGCATCTCGACGAGTACCGCGCCGCCATGCCCGACAAGACGCACTACCGCAGAGTCGTGCGCGAGTTCTTCGACGGCATCGGCAGCATGCCCGGTACGCACAAGAGGATCGACACCGCCAGAGTTGTCGAGGACGGGCCCGTCTTGCGGCGCTAGGTCCCCAGAGTCTTGCCAGACGTACGAGCGCCTGTTCCGGAGGACGTTGACCGTTAGTGCAGCCCCCGGGTGATCCCAGCAACATCAGTCCACGAGCGCCCCTTAGGTCGGGCGTCAGCGTTGACTTCGTCCATCGCAATGAGGTGACCAGAGAGGAACCCGGCGCTAGGATGCGATCCGCCAAGCCGTCGGGGCCGCGCGCCGACCCCAACGTCAACCCTAACCAGTGACTCCAAAAGGACCTTCGAAATGGACACGATTGCAGCGATTCGCAAGCGCCGGGCCGTCAAGCAATTCGACCCTGAGCATCGCCTCAGCAAGGACGAGGAGCAGCAACTGCTTGAGACCACCATCCTGGCGCCCACCAGCTTTAACATCCAGCACTGGCGTTTCGTGATTCTGCGCGATCCCACCTTGCGACAGCAGATTCGCACCGAGTTGGGCAACGACCAGGCCCAGATCACCGACGCCTCCTTGCTCGTGCTCTTCACCGCCGACGTCAAGGCCTGGCAGAAGTCACCCGAGCGCTACTGGCAGAACGCCCCGCAAGAGGTCGCCGATCTGCTCGTCGGCTGGATGGGCCCCTTCCACGAGGGTCGCGAATGGCTGCAACGCGACGAAGCCCAACGCTCGATCGGCATGGCCATGCAAACGCTCATGCTGACCGCCACCGCCATGGGCTACGAGTCCTGCCCCATGATCGGCTTCGACATCGAGAAGGTCGCTCAGCTCATCAAGCTCCCCGACGACCACGTCATGGGACCCATGGTCGCCATCGGCAAGGGAACCAAGGAACCCTGGCCCAAGCCCGGACAACTGCCGCTCAGCGAGATCGTCTTCGAGGACTCGTTCTAGAAGCAAGCGCCCCAGTCGATCCGGCGCATCCCGGCGCGCGAGCTTGCTACCATCAGTTCTTCCGTTCGACCGAAGGAGTGAACTGATGCCTGCCTCTCGTCGTCGTTTTCTCACTGCCGGGGCGGCTGCTTCGCTGATCCCGCTCACCTCGGCTCTCAGCCAAGTCGCCGACGACTCGTCGAACTCGAAGAACACCGGAGCGCGCCGGACGCATCCCATTGCCCTCTCGACCTACTCGCTCTGGCGCTTCCGCAACGACGACCTGCGCGACATGGATGTCTGCATCGACCTCGCCGACGAGTTCGGCTTCGATGGCATCGAGTTCCTCCTCTACCAGGTCGGCCAGAATCAACTCCTCAGCCGCTCCCGCCGCATGGCCTACAAACGCCGAGCCCAACGCCTCGGCCTGCCGCTCATGGGTTTGTCTACCCACCAGGGCTTCGTGACGCCCGATCGCGAGAAGCGCGCCTTTAACATCGATCGCACCATCGCCCAGATCGAGATCGCCTACGACTTGGGCATCCCCACCATGCGGGTGAACACCGGCACCTGGGGCACCAGCAAGGACTTCGACGACCTCATGGCTCACAAGGGTATCGAGGCGCCGCTGCCGGGCTACACCGATGAAGACGCCTTTCCCTGGGTGATCGAAGCCTTCGAGAAGTGCCTGCCCGCCGCCGAACGCTGCGGCGTCGTGCTCGGTCTCGAAAACCACTGGGGGCTCGGCCTCACGCCGGAGGGCATTTTGCGCATAGTGGATGCTATCGACTCGCCCTGGCTGCAGATCACCACGGACACCGGCAACTTCCTCGACGACCCCTACGCCCGGCTCGCCAAGATGGCCCCGCGCACCGTGCTCGTGCAGGCCAAGACGTACTACGGCGGCGGCCAGTGGTACACGCTCGACCTCGACTACCCACGCATCGGCAAGATCCTGAATGAGCACGGCTACCGCGGCTGGATCTCGCTCGAGTTCGAGGGCATGGAAGATTACCGCACCGCCATCCCCAAGAGCCTGGAACTGCTACGCCGATCCTTCCCGCGGCACTAGGCTCAGTCACTCCCCAAGATCCAATTCGCTTCGCACCCGGTACACCGGGAACGTCGCCCCCTCGTCAAGCGCCTCATCGAAGAAGTTCCACCGGGCCAGGCCGTCCGCAGCCTGCGGCTCCAGCAGGAACACTGCCAGCGTCCCCAGTGGCTGTGCCGTCCGGACGAGATGCGCGCCCTCGCCGAGCGTCATGTCGCGCACCTCTGCCCGCACCGTGAGGTCAACCAACCGATGCCCTTGGTACGCGCGCTCGGCCGGCTGCATGCCGGTGGTCGTGTAGACCTCAACGCGCGCCTCCCCGGTGTAGGTCTCGATTTCGACGCCGTGCTGCCGCAGCTTGGCGATGACCCCAGGCGGACAGGCGGCGTCAAGCACGTACGCGTAAGGCCGGCGCACCGCCACCTCCGCCTCGAAACGACCGAGCCGAATGACCGTGTGGTCCTTGGGCTTTGCCGTCGGGCGCGGTCGGCCGTCCTCATCCGGCACCATCTCGTACCCCTCCACCACCACCGTCTCCGGCAGCGCTGCGACCCGACTGCGGATGGCAACAACATCGTCCGGCTGGGGACGACGCCCTCTTTCGACGGCGTCCTGCCGAGCCTCGGCGCAGATCCGCAGCACCTCTTCCTTGTGCTCCCCGGCATAGCTGAGGATCTCGCGCAGGAACTCGCGCGAGACCAGGACGCGCGTCTCGTAGTCGACGTAAGCATGGGCCTCGCTCAGGATCGCCATGTGGTGGCGGAGTCCCATGTAGGGCTCGCTGTAGCGAGGCTCGGCCGAGTAAGAGCGCCAAACGGTATGCTCGCGATTGAAGTTGCCGTAGAAGAACGTCGCGTAGCCCGTCCGCTCGCGCAGGCGGTCCGACACGTCCGGCAGTAGATCCTCCATCACGAACGTCCGCAGCGGCTCGAATGTGGATGGGTTGGTTGGTCCGTCGAAGGTCAGCTCGTTGCGGTGGTGCGAGCCGTTGGTGGTGTGCATATCGACGGTCAGGTGCGGGTCCCAGTCGCTGAGTAGCGCCACCATGGCCCGCGTCTCGGGTGCATCCAACTTGGTCCAGTCGCGATTCAGATCCAGATCCTGAGCGTTGTGCCGCTGCCCCATGCCCAGTTCCGGCCCCACCTGGTTGCGACGATTGTCCGGGCTCATACGGTCGTTGCCGTCGGCGTTGTAGTTGGGGAGCAGCAGCAGCACGTGGTCAGCAAGCACCGGATGGCTCGGCGTCGTGGCGATCTCGCGCGCCAGCATGAGGATCGCCTCCTTGCCGCACACTTCGCCGGCGTGGATGTTGCCGTACAGAAGCGTGATCATCTTGCCGCTGGCCCGCGCTTCCTCCGGCGTCTGGATCGGCGGGTCCGCGATGATGGCCACCTCGAGCGGACGGTTCTCGTTCGTGCGCCCGACCTCGATGAGGCGCACCAGGTCGGATTGCTCATCCAGCGTGGCGAGAAACTGGGAGACCTGGGCTGAGGTCGAGGTCGCTCGATAGCCGCTTGCCTCCGCGACGGTCAGAAGATCGGAGCCCGCGTTCGGCTCCGCTCGAACCACCGTGACGAAACCCAGAACACACAAAGCAATCGCAAGCAAGCAGCGTCCAAACAGCATGGCGTGTCTCCAACGTGGGATGCGAAGGGCCACTATACCCACCCGATGGGCCGTGACACCGCGCCGTCGTGCGGGCAGGCTAGACTACCCGGCAACGCCCACAACGGTCGTGGGCACTGGCCTCCCCGCCCGACTCGACGAGAACGGAGAGCAACATGTCCTCGATCGTCCAGCAGAAAGTGGATCAAGCAGCAGCAGTCCTGTCCGAGCTCAACATCGACGCCTGGCTGACCTTCGTCCGCGAGACGACCGAGACCGGCGACCCCATGCTGCCGATCATCCTCGGTCAGCCGCTCACCTGGCAGAGCGCCCTTATCATCACCCGCACGGGCGAGCGCCTCGCCATCGTCGGCAAGTACGAAGACGACGCCGTCCGCTCAACCGGCGCCTGGACCGAGGTCATCCCCTACACGCAAGGCATTCGCGAGTCGCTCCGCGCAACGCTCGAGCGCTTGAACCCCGCCCAGATCGCCATCAATTACTCGCTCGACGATGTTAAGGCGGACGGTTTGTCTTCCGGCATGCACCAGTTGCTGCTCCAACATCTCGAGGGGACCGACTTCGCCAACCGTCTCCTTAGCGCCGAGGAGATCATCCGCGCCGTCCGCGGCTGCAAAACGCCGGGCGAGATCGAACGCATGCAAGCTGCCATCGCCACGACGGATGAGATCTTCAGCGCCGCCGCCACCTTCGCGAAATCAGGACCCACCGAGGCGGCGATCTCGCAGTGCATGCACGACGAGCTCAAGCAGCGCCATCTCGAACCGGCCTGGGAAGCCGCCATGTGCCCCATCGTCACCACCGGGCCGAACTCCATGGTCGGCCACGGCCTCCCCTCCGACACGCTGACCGTCACACCGGGCGGCATCCTGCACCTTGACTTCGGCGTACGACAGGAGGAGTACTGCTCCGACCTGCAGCGCTGCTGGTACGTGCCCGAGCCGGGCGAGACCGCGGTGCCCTCGAGTGTGCAGCAGGCCTTCGACGCCGTCCTGAACGCGATCAGCGCCGCCGCCGCCGTCGTACGACCCGGCGCGCGCGGCCACGAAGTCGACGCCGCCGCCCGCGCCTCCCTGGTTGCCGCCGGCTATCCGGAGTACCAGCACGCCACCGGCCACCAGATCGGCCGGGCCGCTCACGACGGCGGCAGCGTCCTCGGACCCCAGTGGGAACGCTACGGCGAAACGCCCAACTACCCGCTGCAACCCGGCCAGGTCTTCACACTCGAACTCGGCATCGAGAACGTCGACGGCAAACGCGGCTACCTCGGCCTCGAGGAGATGATCGTCGTCACCAACGACGGCCTGGAGTGGCTCAGCAACCGCCAGAAAACACTGCCGCTGCTCTGACCACCCCAGCGCCCCGGCATCCCGCACCACAACCACACGCGATCACACCCGCGCCGCGCCCCACTTCAGACCAAACCGCAACGCCGCCGAACTCTATCGACGGCGTTCTCCGTGAACCGGTGGGTCGACTGGCTCTGCAACCGACTTGGCCGTGGTGCAGGTGAAACGGTCTTCCAAGCGTCGCAAGAGGCGAGTAGAGACGAAGTCGCTTTGCCGTAACCGAGGAACTTGCGAATAGGGCGAGTTGTGCTGGGCGATGTCGCCTGCCGCCCATCCGGTCGCATCTGTAGCTAATCGTTGGGCCTCCGAGTCAGTTGCCAAGGGCATGTTGCCCTCAAGAGTTGACCCCGATCCGCCCCCCATGCCGCGCTCAAGCTGGTTCAGGCAACACGCCAGTACCAACTGGGCCCATCCCAATCCCGCACCCCCTCTAGCGATCATCTTCCGCACCTGGATCATCGCTCTTCGTCGCAGGTAAATCAAGAGACTCTAAATACGCCTGCACCTGCTTCGTTAGCACGAGGCTCACAGGCAGCAGACCCACCAGATCGAGTGGACGCAACCACCACGGCAATGCGGACTCCTCCCTGTACAGCGGCTCGTCAACCAGGTCGACAGGCCAGACAACGCGACTGTCCAGCCATGTGAAGCGCGCGAACTTCGCATTGAGATCGGTATTCAGGTATTCGCGTACCGACTGGATAACATCCTGCTCTCCATCGATACCAACCGGGAGCCAAAGCAACTCCTCAGTCTTGCTCACAAACACCCAGTGCCAGTCAAATGTGCCACCTTCCAGCATCAGCTCCCCCACGATCCGTATATCGGACAGCGCCACGCGCCATTGGCAACTGTGATTGAGGTGAAACTCCACGATCCCCTCTATCACGATTGCCCGCGCCGTGTCTGGATTTATGAATCTCGCCATGCGACACTCCTCACATTGACTTCGCACGGCTCACGCAGTAGGCGCGGGCTGTGTCCAGTATTGTCGCCGTGGCGGCCTAGACAGTCAAAGTTGACACACCATCGGGGCTCTCATCGCTCAACAGCCAGCACGAGACGACCTCGTGCTTATGAGCTATCTGCCCTCTGAGAAGTTTGACCCCGAGCCGTCCCCCGATTCGCCCTAGGAGTGGCCACTCCAAACGTGCCAGGCAGACCTACTCGAGCTGCGCCGCGGCGACGGTGAGATCATCCGCGAGCGCGCCGTCGCCGTGCTCGCGCACAGCATCGATCACCACATTCGTGATGGACTCCGGTGAGGAGCCCTGGGTGATTGAACGCACAACCGCATCGAAGCCGAATTGATCCCCCGCCGCGTCGCATTGCTCGACAGCGCCGTCGGAGAAGACCACGATCTGCGAGCCCCGGACGAAACTCATCTCGTGTGACTCGTACTCAGCCTGCTCCACGACGCCGAGCGGGAAGCCGTTGGGCGCCTCGAGTCTGCTGGGCACCTCACCCGCAGGCCAGAGCACACACATCCCATGACCGGCATCGACGATCTCCACAGTCTCCGCGTCGCGATCGATCACGCCGGCGATGAGCGTCACGAACTTGCCGCTCTCACTGCGACGGAACAGATCGCGATTGACCGAGGCGACCGCCTCCGCCAGCGACCGCTCGCTGAGCAAGTGAGTGCGAAGCTGCGATTGCGCCGCCGCCATCAGCACCGCCGCCCCCACGCCCTTGCCCGAGACATCGCCGAGGAACAGCGCCGTGCGCGAGTCATCCAGGGGAAAAATGTCGAAGAGGTCCCCCGCCACCACGCGGCCGGCGATGGACTTGAAGGCGTAATTCACCGCACCGAGTGTTCCCGACTCCTGTGGCGAGAGAAGTTCCTGCGCTCGACGCGCCGCCCCGAGGTCGATCTCGAGTTGCCGGTGCCGAGCTGTAAGCTCAGCTGTGTGCACACGCTCGATCGCCAGCCCCGCAAGCTGGGCAACAGACTGACAAAACGCCCCCGCATCGGTGGGCAAGGAGACCTCCGTCCCGCGCGAGTCGAGTACCAGAAACGCCATCGGCGTTTCGCCGGCGACGATCGGCGCACAGATGGCGGTGCGAATGTTGAGTTCGAGGATCGAGTGGGCTTGCGGCGTCACCTGGCCCGCGGAACGCAACTCAATGAGACCTCCATTTGCAGCAGCATCAATCAACGAGCGTGACAGCTGAGGCGGCTCCGAGGTCGTCGAGGCGATCAACTCAACCTGCGATTCCGATACTTGTCGAGCGATGGCGACGCGAACGCAACCCGTCGCCCGGGACACCGCCTGAACGACGGCTGAGGCGACGTGCTCCTCAGACTCCGCCACGTTGAGATCACTCGAAAGCGAGAGTAGAGCTTCCAGTCTCCGTTGGGCGACCCCCGCAAACTGCGAGGCGTCGACCACGGAGATGTCGGCCCTTTCCGGGGTCCCTTCATCCAAGGAGGTCGTAACGCCGTGCCGCCCCACTTCGGACTGAAAACGACAGAGCCAGGTGCCAAGCGCGATCCGATCACCATGCTCGACGGGCATTTCTTGATGGCTCTCCAAACGCTTGCCATTGACACTCGTGCCGTGTCGAGAGCCCAAGTCGGAGAGATACCAAAGACCTTCACGGTAGAAGACCAAGGCATGTCGCCGGGAAACCAACGGATCCGGAATGCGCCAATTGGCTTCCGAAGCGCGCCCGATGACATAAGGCCCCGGCAGCCGAAGCTCCAGCGCACTCACCGTGTCGCCTGTGGCGGAGCGTGCGATCGGTCGAAGCGAAAAGAGAGGCGGCTGTTCGGTCATGGGCGCTCGTGTATCCAAGGCTCGCCGAGAAGCATCTTGAAGATTGCATGCGGATGCATCGGCACCAGCCAATATACTGACCGAACGCAGACCCAGATAGGTCAATGCGCGGTCATCCGCGAGATCGGCCGCAGCAGGATGGGGATGGTCTACCTCGCCCGGGACGCGCGCCTTGATCGCGACGTCGCCATCAAGGCACTGCCCAAGGAGCTGGCGAGCGAGCCTGATCGACTCGCGCGCTTCGAACGCGAAGCGAAGACGCTGGCCCAACTCAATCATTCCAACATCGCCGGCATTCACGGCCTGGAGGAGCACGAAGGGGCCACCTATCTCGTCCTGGAGTTCGGGGAAGGGGAGACTCTCGCGGAGCGCCTCGACCGAGGCCCGTTCCCCATCGATGAAGCGCCGGAGATCGCCGATGATACGGAGCCGACCATGTACCCGGGTCCGCTGCCCGTCCTAATCCTGTGTTCCGTCCTGTGATCCGAGGATCCCCGCAATCTGCTGCGCCCCCTTTGCATCAAGGCAGTCTTCATGGACGAATACGAACACCAACCCCCAATCGCTGTCAATACAGACGACCGCTTGCCCAAGATCGGTGAGCCCTGAGGTCGCAGCAGCCTCCGCGAACCCTCCCGCCAGCCGCACCATCGCTTCCTCGGCTCGAGGATCGAAGCAGATGATCCACTCTTCGTGGCGCGCCCACTCCTTGAAGAACCCACCGATGGCATCGACCTTGCTCTGCGGCACACGCCAGGCCAGTCGCTTAGCCTCGGAGGCGATGATCTCCCATCCGGGAGGAGTCGGTATCTGAGCATGTCGCTCAAAGACGCAGTGTGGCCCCCGCTGCACGACAAGCTCCGTGGCGGATGTCGACCCGAGCAAGAGCAGAATGATATTCTGAAGCTGGCTCTTCGAGACGAAGAAATGCTCGCCCCCGGTCTCCACAACCCACCAGCCATCACGCTGCGGCTCGAAGATCTCGCGGCCGATCCGCAACCCGAAGAAGGGGCCGATGCGAGGGCAGTGGACAGCGGCACACATGTCCTACTCCTTGTTGTTCTTCTGTTCGTCGGGCAAGGACCGCACCATGATGAGCCGCGTGTAGCCATCCGTGAGTCACCGGCCGTCGACCAGCGAGTTGTGGTGCTTTACTTCTGGGAAGATGAGTCGGCGTGACTCCACGGTTACGCCTCCCCCTCGGTGCGCTTGGCCCGCAGATTGATCAGGTTCTGCACCGCCGGACTCACATCCGTGCCGCACTCCGGGCAGACTCTCGACTCCGCCCCGCGCAAGTCGTAGCCGCACTTCTGACAGACCGGTATCCCCAGCGTGAGCAGCTCTCGGCGGATCGCCGGCGTCATGAGGCGACTCCACAAGAGCGGCATGGCCAGGATGACAAGGACGTACACCAGCGCGATCGTCGGCTTGGCGATCCACCAAGGCGTGTGCGTCGTCAGTAACTCGTAGAGCCTGAACAAGCCAGGCACGCCGACGAATCCGAACACGCCGCATGTCGCGGCGATCTTCCAGTTCGTGGAACGATATTCCCGACTCCACTGGATGTTGCCGATGACCGTCCCCCGCAACTCCGCGTCTTCGCGCAGTATTTCGTCCTTGCAGACCAGTCTCCCGCTCAGGGCTGTTGACCACGCTGGGAATGCGATCGCGGCCCGCTCGATCCGGGAGACTCTCACGCGTGGGCTCAGCGCCAGTCGGCAGTGACCCACGCCATAGATGAACGAGATCACCCCAACCAGCAGAGTCGCGACGGTCGCGCACGCCAGGAAGGTTGGCCCCTGGGCGATGAGCTTCCCCGTCGACACGCCGTAGATGGCTAGCTGCACGCCGCCGACAGCCAGGCTGGCACCAAGCAGGAGAACGACACTCGCCATGAGGATTGAGATCGGCACCGGGAAGACACAGCCGCAATCGTTGCAGCGCCAGTGCTCGCGAATGTGCATCTTCTCGCCCTTAGGATACTCCTCCGGGTGGGCGATTCGGATGAAGTTGCTGCCGCAGCTCTCGCAGACCTCGGGTGTCACTCGCATCCAGGCGTTCATGGCTGGGGCTCCTCACCATCAGCCACCGCACCACATTCGGGGCAGACCCCGGAGTTGTTGCCGCGCAAGTCGTAGCCGCACTCCAAGCAAACGGGTATGCCGAGCTCGCAGAGACCCCGACGCATTCGGCGCGTGACACCTCGCTTGTAGCAAAGCGGAATCGCCCAGCACGGGCTGATGACCAAGACTGCCAGGATGACGAGATTGGAGATACGAGGCGCGAAGGGCATTGTCAGCCAGCCCGCCCTATCCAGACTGAAGAGCAGGGCCAGATAGCAGGGCACCGCCAAGATCACCAGCCAGCCATACTGACTCATCGCCTGCTGGCAGGCGCGGAATCCCTCTTCCTGTGAGTCGTACAGATCCATTTCGGGCCACAGCCGGTGCCAATGGCGATACCAGACTCGAGTCAGGAGGCTCCGCCGAGGTTTCTCACCCATCGGTCCCACTCCCCCACTCATTCTCCGCGCCGCACTCAGGGCAGGCACCAGAGTCGTTGCCGCGCAGGTCGTAGCCGCACTGTGGGCACCCCGGTTCGCCGCGTCCCGCCAGCGCCTTTCGCCGTGCTCTGCCCCACGCCTGGCCGGCCAGGATCCAGCCTCGGCGCGTCCAGACCGCGCCTCCCGAAATGAGCCCGCTGGCGAAGAGAGCCTTGAAGAGCGAGGCCTGGAACCCTGCTCCCGAAACGACGATGCTGACAAGTGTCCCGGTCCCGATCGCGATGAGAATAAGCCCGCCGAGCAGCACATAGACCGCGTGCTTTCGCGACACCGGCACGGCGAAGCAATGGCCGCAATCCTGGCACACCCAGAGGGCGTTGACCTGCACCTTCTCACCCTCCGGACACTCCGACTCCCGGGCGTAGCGCAGCGACTCGCCGCCGCACCTCTCGCAACAACTCGGCTTCGCCCGGAACCAGGCGTTAGCAAGCGTCATAGCCGCACCCCCGCTCCGCGTCATCAGCAGTCAACCAACCCAGCGAGGCGCCCATGGCCACTCCTCCACTTGAATCCTTCCAAACGACATCATACCGACTCCGCGCACGGGTGCCGCGCAGAAAAGCCCGTCGACTGGTGGGCCGACGGGCTTCACTAATATCGCCCTATCGGTGACCGAGCGGGACGTCGTGGTCCGGCCCACTCAGGTTGATGAATCAGCAGTCTTCGCCGTACCTGGCGAGCAAGGCGCCGAGGTCGGCTTGATCGGTGTCGCCGTCGCCGTCGAGGTCGCCACCATCATCGACATTGTAGTGCGCGAGCAATTCACCCAGGTCCGCCTGGTCGCGCTGGCCGTCACCGTTCAGATCGCCAACGCAAGGCTCGGACACGGGGATCATCGCGTAGGCGCGAACTTCGCCGTTGTATTCGCCGGTGCCGACGATGATGCCGTTGTCGCTGATGCCCAAGGCGGAGGAGGAGGTGTTGTCGTCGAGGCCCCAGCCGGTGCCCGGATCGATCAGGTCGGCAAGGGCGTACGTCTCCGTGCCGTCGTACAGGAAGGGCACGGCATAGACGCCGCCGGCGTTGCCCACGACCCAACCACTGCTGTTGACCGCCCTGGCGGAGCCAAGACTGGTGGCGGGCGGCAAGGGAATCTCGACCGAGCCACCGGCACTGGTCCAGACGAAGGGCGTGCCGTCGCCCTGGTTCATCATGCTCGAGCCGACGACGTGGCCGGCGTCACCGAGGCCAAAAGCGATGGCGCCGTTGTCGCCGGGCAGCGGCTCAACCTCGTAGGCATCGCCCGAGATCATGTCGTAGACGAAACCAACGTTGCGGGCGGCGTTGTTGGGATCGATACCGAATCCCGCGATGAGACCGGCGTCGTTGATGCCGTACGCCGTCCGCAGGAAGCAGCCCTCGGGCGTGGTCGTGGTGATGACGGTGGCGGTGTCGCCGTCGTAGATCACGCCGTACTCGAAACTCCCCGCCCCGACCGAACCCACGGCAACGCCAGTGGCGTTGACGGCGGTGGCACGGCCCATGCTCTCGCCGGCGGGCAGAGGTAGCTGCGCGACGGCGCCATCCTGCCAGACTAGCGGCAGCGGGTCAGCGCCCCAGGCGGTGGTCGATCCGGTGCCGACGATCAGCCCGGCGTCGTTGGCGTCGTTGCCGACGCTGAAGGACCGGCCGGCC
>SWCB01016468.1_pt1 | contig 13016 bp, 10 predicted proteins | sample 4692901 | NCBI WGS metagenome assembly SWCB01 (sample SAMN10267276, study PRJNA491770) | bioreactor metagenome | isolation source: DHS bioreactor inoculated with subseafloor sediment | place: Japan: off Shimokita Peninsula | collected 2006-08 | reverse complement strand
TCCGCATCTTTTCTTTTGAATTTCACTGTCACCGTGAGGGATTTTATTTCCTCATATCCCTGGGCCACCTCATGGGAAGCCAGACCAGTTCCGCAACGCACGCAATAAGGCAATATCTTGTGCCCCTCATAAATGAGACCCGCTTTGTTCATCTGATCCAAAATCCACCACTCTGTTTCTATAAAGTCATTGTCCAATGTGATATATGGATTATCCAAATCGATTTCATACGCCACTCGCTTAGTCATTTCACGCCACTGCTTTTCGTAGGTAAATACAGATTCTCGGCACTTCTCGTTGAATTCTGCAATACCGTATTTCTCAATATCATTCTTGTCAGAAAGTCCAAGCTGCTTTTCAACCTCTATCTCTACAGGAAGTCCATGGGTGTCCCATCCGGCTTTTCTTTTTACCTGATATCCCTTCATGGTCTTGTATCGACACACGGAATCCTTAAGAGCTCGGGCCAATACATGATGGATGCCAGGGCGGCCGTTTGCTGTAGGCGGTCCCTCATAGAATATGAATGACTCTGCACCTTCGCGTGTATCAATGCTCCTCTTGAGGATATCGATATCCTCCCAATAATCAGCGATGCGTTTTTCCGATTCCTTTACCGGTATCTTTTTCAATTCTTTGAATACGCTCATGTCTTCATCCTTTCATTTTTTCATATTTTCACTCAGCAATTTAGGACCTGCAAATAAAAAAATCCCGAGCATTAGCTCAGGGACGAATTAACCGCGGTACCACCCAAATTACAGAATATTTTCTGCCACTCTCCGCTTTAACGCACGCATACGGAACACCCTACTTTTTTTCAGGTATTCAGCTCAAAGGTGATTCGCACCAACCGTTTTTCTGCAATCTTTCACCAATCGATTACATCTCTGCAAACGCTCCGGTCGTGCCGTCCCTATCATAGCCTTTAGTCCTATTTATACCATTACATAATATAACAGAACCCGTCGGTTGTCAAAATATTTTTTTCTTCAGCATATTCTGTATTTCAATGGCTTGCTGCCCCGAGTTACCTGCATCTCCGATAATCAAATCTGCCGAATCCTCATAGAGTTGTCTTCTTTCTCCATACAAATTCTCTAAATCGTTTTTCCCCTTCAAAAGAGGTCTTTCCCCTGTTTCCAATGTTTGTTTTATTTGGTTCAATGGACGATCCAAATATATTAGCTTGCCATTTAATTTCAAATCCACAACATTCAAGGGGTCTAAAACAGCACCTCCCCCAGTTGCAATTACTATGTTTTTACTATTTCTTAGGGATTTAACCGCTTCCCTTTCAACTGCTCTAAAGCCCTTTTCTCCTTTTACTGCAAATATTTCCGTTATGGGCCCATGTATTTTCTCTATCAATTCATCCGTATCGACAAATTCGCGTCCCATCAATTCAGCCAAATGTTTCCCTACTGAGCTTTTTCCGCTTCCGGGCATTCCTATGAGTACGGGGTTTATTTGTTCGCTGTGGAAATCCTCGATTAACCTCTTCTCAGCGTCCTTCCCGATTTTTACTCCATTCCATATTTCCTGGGCCTGAATGGCCTGCGCAACCAGCATATGTAGTCCGTTTGCCACCAAGCACTTCTTTCTTTCCATTTCCTGTATGAACAATGTCCTCATTGGATTGTATACAAGGTCCACAGCCATTGATACTCTTCCAAGAAGGCTCGCATCGATGGGCAGTTCGTCCATATTCGGAAACATTCCACGTGGAGAACAATTCACTACAAGGTCCATCATCCTTATGACCGATTTATCCTTCCTTTCGACCACCTGAAATGTACCCAGCTTTCTCATTGATTTTCGGCTTGTCCTACTTAGAAACCATACACGCTTCGTCCTCTGCTCCAGCCAATGCGCCGCGGTTTTAGCCGCCCCACCCGTTCCTATAACAAGTACCCGTGTTTCCGGTGTCACATGCAATCCGCCTAGGCCAACCATGGTCTCGAAGCCATATATGTCAGTATTAAAGCCCTTCATCCTTCCCGCTTCGATTTTGACCGTATTAACCGCTCCTATAGCCTTCGCTTCAGGGGACATTTCATGCAGAAATGGAATTATCGACTCCTTGTATGGAATAGTAACATTGAATCCGTCAAACCCCGAAGCAACGAGTCTTTCTACTCCCTCCTCCAAATGGTTCTTTTCCATTTCAATCAGCTCATAGGTCCCATTAATGCCCATTTCCTTAAAAATCCTGCCATGGATTTCCGACGAAAAGCTATGGGAAAGTTTTTCCCCTATGAGAGCGTATTTACCCATGGGTCTTCCCCCTATTTTTCTGGAGCCTCTTGCTTTCCTCAAAAATTCTTTCATAGACCCCTCTTATGTATTCTTCAAACTCTGGAATACTTTCTTTTTTAAGACGATTCCTTATTTCAACTTCCCTGCCCGAAGCCAAAACAGGACTGCCATTTCTATCCTTGACTTCTCCCACGGCAACGGACAAATAGAACCGCTTGTTTAATATCTTTATCAGTTCCTCGTCAAGTGCATCAATTTTGTCTCTAAGGTCTCTGAGTTCATCCATCCTAGCCTTCTCCTTCCATTAGAAAATCCAACAAAGTTAGGGCCAGCGCCGCCTCGACTACCGGCAAAGCCCTTAAGGCTATGCAAGGATCGTGTCTGCCCGAAATAGAAATTCTTGTGTTTTCCATTCTATCCATATCCACAGTTTCCTGCTCATTGCTTATCGACGGGGTAGGTCTAAACGCCGCTCTAAAAACGACAGGCATTCCGTTCGTTATGCCACCGTTTATCCCTCCGCTCCTATTTGTGACGGTTGCGACAGCGTTTTCCCTTATCAAAAAGGCGTCGTTCGCCTCCGAGCCCTTTAGATTGCCGAATCCAAAGCCTAGCCCAAAATCTACTCCCTTTACGCCCGGGATTGAATATAACAGCCCCGCCAAAACACTCTCGACTGAATCGAAGAATGGCTCTCCCCATCCGGCGGGAATACCTATTGCGGCCGTTTCAACAACGGCACCAATGGAATCACCCATTGCTTTGTTTTCCTCAAGATAGCTTGCCGCTTTTTCACGGAGCGATTCGTCAAGGAAAGGAATATCCATACTTTTAAGTGCTTTCAATTCATCCGATGTTATTTCGGCTTCAAACCGCCTATCCATGACATCTCCAATCTTGATGAAATGGCTACCTATCTCTATGCACTGCTTTTCTGAGAGAATCGATTTAGCCAAAGCCCCCGCAAAAACGAGAAATGCCGTGAGTCGTCCAGAGAAGCGTCCTCCGCCCCTATGGTCGCCATAGCCCTTGTATTTAATTAAGGAAGCATAGTCCGCATGCGATGGTCTCGGCGTTCTCCGTATCTCTCCATAATCCTTGGAGTTTACGTCGATGTTCCTAAAAATAACCGCAAGGGGAGCTCCAGTCGTTTTCCCTTCGAAAATTCCGCTCAGTATTTCATAGGAATCGGTTTCCTTCCTTGGGGTAGCAAGCTTCCCACCGGGTCTCCTTCTTCTAAGTTCAGATTCTATAATATCAAAGGGAAGAATCTTCCCAGGAGGCAGCCCATCTATTACACCGCCCACGCATGTTCCGTGAGATTCTCCGAATATAGTCAGTTTTATGTTTCTACCCCATGTCGAGCTCATGAATTTTCCCTCCCAACTCTTTGAAATCCCGAGTAAATTCCGGATATGATTTATTGATTGCGTCCATTCCTTCTATTATAACAGGCTTTTCACAAACCGTAGATGCAACGGTAAGTGCCATTGCTATTCTATGGTCATTGTGGCTCCAAACACTTGTCCCGCCCTGCAGAGTTTTTACTCCTTCTATTATAAGTCCATCCTCTGTCTCCATTATTCTGGCGCCAAGTTTGTTCAGTTCAACCGATATCGCCCTAAGCCTATCCGATTCCTTGTGCCTTAGCCTTTCGGCATTCACTATCCTCGTAGTGCCTTCTGCCAGGGCCGCCGCTACGGCCATTATCGGCACTAAGTCCGGGCAATCTGAGGCGTCCATCGTTATTGATTTCATTGAAGATTCTTCGACTTTCAAGACATTTTCATCTTCATGCAACCGTCCACCCATTGCCAAAAGCAGCTCGACCGCAGCCCTGTCTCCCTGCGCGGAATTCGCCTTAAGTCCCTCTATCTCTACACCTTGGCCAATCAATCCCGCAACCATCCAAAACGCGGCCTGCGAATAGTCTCCCTCCATAACCACATTGGCAGGACGATAGTCTTGCTTTTCTACGTGAAAGCTTTCGTATCCATCCCTTTGGATTCGAACTCCGAAGCTTTCCTGAACCTGCAGGGTGATGTCCACATATTTTCCCGATTCAAGCGGGCTTTTCAATACTATTTCAGATGGTCCGTCCGCAAAAGGAAGTGCCAGTAGCAGCCCTGTCACATATTGCGAGCTGACATTACCCTCAAGGCTGTAGGTCCCTGGCTTAAGCCTGCCTTTTACCGTCAGTGGCAAATTGCCATTATCGGTTTCATGCATTATGCCCTTTTCCCTAAATATTTTATAGTACGGCTCCATCGGTCTGCTCGGCAACTTTCCGCGGCCAATGAATTCAAATCGCTCTCCTGTCGTCAAGGCTATAGGCAATGAAAACCTGAGAGTGGATCCCGATTCCCTGCAGTCTATCGTTTTCCTCGTTTTTACCGGCCGACCACTGCCTGATACGCGAAGATTTAGCAGCTTTCCGTTGCTTATGCCATCCATCTTCTCGATTTCCGCCCCAAAGGCTTCTGCCGCTTCGATTGTTGCCGCTATGTCGTCTGAAAGAACCACATTTTCGATTGTTGAAACACCGTCCGCCATTGCGGCGCATAAAATGGCGCGATGCGTCTGGCTCTTGGATGTTGGAACATGCACTTTCCCATTTAATTTCCCGGGCAATATTCTTAATGTATTCATCTTGTGCCTCTTTTCCCCGCAGTAAAGAAATCTTCGAGCTCTTCAAGCGGAACCTTGTGGATGAACGCCTCTCCTATTCTTTTAAGCAAAACAAGATTCAGGCAGCCTTCCATTGTTTTTTTGTCCCGTCTCATTATATCAAGCGAAGCCCTGTCCATTAGGGTCTCTCCAAGTGTTCTTTTTTCAAAGCCCAATGCTGTAAGCGCCTCTTCAATGCTTTTGCTCGTTCCCTTCTCCGTCAGGCCCTTATCCTCACTCAATCGTGTTATTTGGAGCATGCCCCTTGCCACAGCCCTTCCGTGGCTAACAGATTCATACCCTTCCACCGTTTCGCTTACATGTGCAATGGTATGTCCGAAATTGAGAAGCATGCGTCTTCCTCTGTCCCTCTCGTCCTCCGCAACATACTTCATTTTGGTCGTGAGAGCCTTTTGAACGCAATAGGATGCATTCTTTTCCAAAAAATCTTCCGCAACCATTCCCTTTAGATACTCGAAAAAATCACTATCATTTATGCAACCATATTTCACAAGCTCCGCCATACCGTCCAACAAAACTTTCTTTTTCAAAGTCTTCAGAAAAGATTTGTCCGCAAACACGGCCCTAGGATGATGAAACATGCCAACTAAGTTTTTTCCCGATTCGAGATTGACTGCCGTCTTCCCCCCTGCCGAGCTGTCAACTTGAGCTAAAAGTGTAGTCGGAACATTCACATAGTCTATTCCCCTTTTGAAGGTACCTGCGGCAAAACCGGCAATGTCCCCTACAACTCCTCCACCTATCGCAACAAGCAAATCATCTCTGTTTATTCCCATTTCGGAAAGACTATTAAATATATGTTCTAATATTCCCATCGACTTGCTTGATTCCCCCGAGGGTATAACCATAAGCCTTTCGCTTGAAAATCCTTTAAATTCCTCTTTTATCCTATCTCCATGAAATCTTAAGACATTTTCATCAACTAAGAAAACAGCTTTACCATAGGAATGGTTTTCCATGAAGGCATTGAAATCCTCCGATGCATTGCCTTCAAAAATAGTTGTTTCTGAGTTTTCCATCTCCGAGTCAAAAATTTTCATGATTTGCGAGACTCCTTTTCATTTCATTTGTTTTTTCGAACAAGTCGTAGACAGATTCATAGTCGTCGGATTCTATGAGTTTCTGAAGCCCTCCCAGGCTCCTCATGAAGTCCTCAATAACCTCCGTCACATACATTTTATTATTTTTTACGATTTGAGTCCACAAATCCGGGTTTATATCCGCAATTCTTGCCAAATCCCTGAAGCTTCCCCCGTGGACTTCAAAATCCCGTCCGTCAAAGGCTGTTAGGAAAGCCGTAGAAATGAGGTGAGGCAGATGACTGACCACTGCCAACTTTCGATCGTGCTCCCTCGGTGACATTACTATTATCTTTCCGACTCCGGCTGATTTCAACATATCCTTTAACAATTCCATCTGCAACTTTCTTTCAGGCAATGTGTCGATAAGCACGTAGCTTGCACCTTCGAAAAATTCAGGAGTAGCTTTTTCATAGCCCCTACCTGCTACACCGCATAGAGGATGTCCTCCGATGCGACAAAGCCCTTCCGCCTCCAATTCTATCCTGCGGCATAATTCGCCTTGGATTCCAGAAATGTCCGTAACTATGGTTTTGTGGCTGATTTCGCTTTTATGCATTCTTATGAATTCAAGAATCTCGTCCGGATACATACACAGGAAGAGAATGTCCATATCATTGTCCCTAACGAAGTATTCTGTCCCTTCATCAATATATCCTTTCAAAAGCGCATTTTCTATTGCAAAAGGATTTGTATCGACTCCGACAACGTGGCAACCTATATTTTTTTTTAATGCTCCCGCCAAAGAGCTCCCCATAAGTCCCAATCCGACAACAGTTACTCGTTTCATGCCGAAAAGCCTCGCCTTCTGAATGCCTCAAGGTTCCTTATTGAAGCCATGAGTTCTTCGAATCTTTCGGGTTTGAGTGATTGCTCACCATCACAAAGGGCTTCCTTGGGCGACCTGTGAACCTCAATCATCAGTCCGTCGGCGCCGGCAGCAACAGCAGCTAGTGCCAATGGTTCGACCAGCCACCAGTATCCCCCAGCATGGCTCGGATCGACAACCACCGGCAAATGGCTCTTCCTCTTGAGTACTGGAATCGCGCTTATGTCCAATGTGTTTCTTGTAGCATTTTCAAAAGTCCGTATACCCCTCTCGCATAAAACAATCTTTTCATTGCCTCCAGCGGCTATGTACTCAGCCGACATGAGAAAATCCTTTATCGATGCAGACATTCCCCTTTTCAGCAGGACCGGTTTGTCCAAACGACCCACTTCTTTCAAGAGCTCGAAGTTTTGCATGTTTCTGGCTCCTATCTGGATCATGTCGATATCCTCGTAATGCTCCTCCAATTGCTTTACAGACATTATTTCCGTAACAATCGGAAGTCCTGTCGCCTGTTTAGCCTCCAGCAAAAGCTCGATTCCGCCTCCCCCCAATCCTTGAAAACTGTAGGGTGAAGTCCTCGGCTTGAAGGCGCCGCCTCTAAGCATGTCTGCTCCTGCTTTTTTAACTCCTAAGGCCGTTTCCACCATCTGATCTCTGTCTTCAACGGAGCACGGTCCTGCCATAACCGCGAAATTTCCGCCGCCGATTTTGCAGCCGCCAATTTCAACTATAGTGTTTTCGCTCTTGAACATGCGGTTGACTTTCTTGTATGGCTCCTGTATCCTTACAACCCGTTCGATTCTGTCGTCAGCCAGGATTGAATTGTCATTCAAAACCGTTGTGTCGCCGATGAGTCCTATTATCGTTAGTGCCTTTCCTTCGGATACATGAGGTATGAATCCCTTCCCTATAATCTCCTCTTTTAGTGCCCTTACTTCTTCTGTCGATATGCCTTTTCTCAGTATCAGTATCATTTTTATTCCCCTTTCAAAAAAATAAATGAGGACCTATAAATAGGTCCTCTGTCCAATCACAACTCGATTTTCAACTTAGGGATCATTTATCTCCGCAAATGTTCATATTCAATTCCATGATTAAACGCCGGCGCATAATAATAGCTCCAGCTTAAAAATAGATATGAATATGTGTTTTGCGTTGCGAAATTTTGATTCAGCATAATAATCACCTTTTTAAAATTATTGTTAAAAGTAAGTATATCAGTTTAGAAACGTCTGTCAAGCTTTCTATCCTTTTATTTCGTTCATTTTCTCGTCCACAAGCTCCAAAAGATCCATTATCTTTAGGCCTTGGGGACATACCGCTTCGCAAGCTCCGCATCTTCTACAATTTGAAGCTCTGTTGGCTTCCGTGAAAAATCCCCAATATGCTCTGTTGGCTTCTTTTGGGAAGTCGAACATGAAGGTGTCATTGTAGAGTTCGAGATTTCGGGGGATGTTGACGCCATAGGGGCAAGGCATGCAATATCCACAAGCCGTGCATTGAATCTTGATATATTTCTTGTACATATCCCTTACCTCTCCGATAAGTTCATGCTCAGCTCGGGTCAGTGAGCCGGGCTGAGCTTCTGACATGGTAAGAATATTTTCAACTACTTCATCAAGCTCTCCCATTCCGCTTAGAACGACCTTGACCTCGGGGAAATCGGCAACCCATCTGAAAGCCCACTCTGAAGGTGTTCTAACTACATCAGCCTTAGCCCAAAGCTTTTCTGCCCTCGGGTTCGGTTTCACAATTTTGCCACCCTTTAGAGGCTCCATTACTACAACCCCCAGGCCATTGGCGGCTGCATATTTTAAACCCTCGACTCCCGCCTGGTACTCTTCATCCATAAAGTTTAGCTGAATCTGGCAAAAGTCCCAATCCCAACCGTCAACGATATCCTTGAAAACCTCAATCGAATCATGGAAGGAAAATCCGACATGCTTGACCTTTCCGGATGCCTTGGCTCGTTTGATGAAATCGAAGAGCCCGAGTTCCTTAAGTTTTGGCCACCATATTCTGTTCAATGTGTGAATGAGATAAAAATCGATTTTGCCGGTCTTTAGATTCTCCAATTGCTGATCCAAAAAAAAGTCAAAATCTTCCGGCTTATTTACCAGGAACGACGGCAATTTAGTAGCCAGATGAACCTTTTCTCTATATCCATCCGAAAGGGCCTTTCCAACCGCCTTTTCACTCATTCCTCCGTGGTACGGCCATGCAGTGTCAACATAGTTGACGCCATGGTCGATTGCGTAGCGAATCAGCTTTGTTGTCTTTTCCAAGTCTATATCCTTGGAATTTCCATTGTTTGTAGGCAAGCGCATGGTTCCGAACCCCAGAAGGGACACTTCCTCGTTGAGCTTTCCAAATTTCCTGTATTTCATATCATCACTCCATTTTTTTTATTTTCATTTACCATTTATCTACTCTGCTTTTCTTTATATATCATATCAGATTTTAAAAGCAAACTAAAACGTCGCCATTTTGTCTTGCGAGATAAATTCGTTTTAGTATTGTAATAAATTGATTGGTTCGTTGTTGTATAATACTAAATGACAAATAAAATAAGGAGAACAACAATGAAAAGAACAATATGCCTTTTACTACTCATAACGATGATGACCGTAGGATGCTCATCCAAAAACCCTGCGACCAATACTGAAAATAGTGGCGATGCTACTCCCGAACAGATTGAAGACGAGTATCTGGGAAATTCTACAATAGTCGCAATGAATGTCTCTCTTAGAGAATCTCCCGATGCCTCTTCGAAAAAAATTGACAGCCTGGATTTCCCTTCCGAAGTATATCTTCTTGAAAAATCGGAGGCCACAGAAAAAATCGGGGCATATGACGATTACTGGTACAAGATTAGAATCGGTGATTTGAGTGGGTGGTGCTATGGTGCATTCTTAGCCTCCGACGACGAATTGCAACAGGCCCTGACTGAGAATATAGATGATCTTCTGCCGGTTGACAAAAGCACTACCATTGCAAAATCCGTTTCAACGCTGAAAAGCATCGTTTCAATGACCGAAACAGTAGATTTGATTGATGCAGGAGTTATGCGAGTAAAGGAATTGCAGGAAAATCTTCTGCCGGAATTTGAAGCGGAAATGTTTCCAATTACCGAAACCCTATACAATTACAATGTCGCAGATTTGCGTAAACCCGAAAACCTTCCAGACGGCTCCATCAAAACCTTAATGCAAAAGTACCGAAGCGCGGGCTACAGCGTATACTCTGCCGAGGGCATGTATTATATTGAACCAGATCCACAGTTCTTACTTGGGAACTTCAAAACAAGCATTTCGGATGATCTTTTCGATTATCTTACCTATCGCGCCGAGGAAGTTGAAAGCCATACCTTCCACGATGCCGCCGTTATAATAACTTGGAACGAACTGGCAGACCGAATTATAGACTGGGAGAATTTTCTTTCTGCTTATCCTGATTCCCAATATATCGAGGATGCCAAGTCAATGTATGATGTATATCTTTATACATTCCTTATAGGTGCAAACAATACTCCGGCCTATGAATATCCAACCGAAATATTGGACCCGAAGCTCTTGGAGTCATATAAGCGCTACATTTCGGAATTCCCGCAAAGCTCCTTCACTCCGGTTCTTGAAGACCTGCTTGTACTGCTTGAAGAGGAGTCCTACGAAAAGACTGAAAAAATTCAGGAATTTTTAAACCCATACGATCCGTGGAAATAAACAAAGTAACAAGAAAAGTGTCATGAGGATTTCCTCGTGACACTTTTTGGTTTTTGTGAACGAAACTTGTATAGATTATCCTTCATCATTCTATCACTGCCGGTTCGGAATTTGCTTACTCGCTGCGTCCTGTGGTGGTTTTTCATAGCGTTTTGTCTTGCGGCAAAATCTAAAATCCGCAAACTCACTCCGTATCGGGCTAAAGCCAAAGCGGATTTCTTTACGATTAAGCCTTATCCAAAACTGTAAAAACAAACCTCGGACGACGCTTCGCAATCAATCTCCTTCATCGCCATCTATCTTTATTCTTTAGACTATTTTTAATCTTTTGTCTTTTCTTTCTACTTACTACTTTCTACTTACCACTGCATTTTGACAACGCAGAAATTATGGCCTCTCCAAATCTATAATCACAGACTCGCGAGAATCTTCTGTTGAAGATTCCCTTAGCACTGTTAAGCAACAAGAAAAAGGACTAAAAAGACATGCACCCTTTTAGTCCTTCGCATTTTTTCTGCCTGCTGCAAACTGACCGCTTCTTTTTCTGTTCTTACAACTCAGTTTTTAATATGCCAATAGTGCAAAAGCAATAGATGCCAACTTACCTTCTACCGTTTCAGCTCTTGAAGGCATAACAATCGGGTTGCTTGCTCCTAGGACCATACCAGCCATCTTTCCTTTTCCATAATAAAGAATTGCTTTGCCCACGCAATTGCCCGTTTCAATATTCGGCATCAAATAGAAATCCACATCACCTGATACCCGACTCTCGATTCCCTTGGCTCTTGCCGCTTCAGGATTGACAGCCACATCAAAAGCTATAGGTCCCTCGTAGATGGCTTCAGGCAATTCCCCGCGCTTTGACATCTCCACAAGCTCTGCCGCATCGAGAGTGGCAATCATCCTCTTATTCGGCTTCTCATTGGCGCAAAGAATCGCAACCTTCGGCATCTCAATTCCCATATTCTTCATTGCAGGAATTACGTTCTCCAAAATCTGTTTCTTCTGCATTAAATCAGGAGCAATGACCATCCCACCACAAGAATTGAATTGGAGCTTATTCGTTTCCGGCACCTCAAAAATGGCCAAAGTACACAGTAAACGATCCGTTCTAAGTCCGTATTCTTTATCCAGTACGCTTCTCAAAAAATCGCTGGAATTGATAATCCCCTTGACAAGAACGTGTCCTTCTCCGTTTCTCACTAATTTAACCGCCTCTAAGGCGACCTGCGCTTCAACTTTTACATCGGCAATCCGGACTAGAGATTCCTCAAATCCAATAGTTTTCATTATCGGTAAAATCTTGTCCTTATCACCTACGAGAATGGCGTCGCACATACCTGATTCAACCGCCAGTTTTGTTGCAGTCAAGATTTTCTTTTCATTGGCCATCGATACGACTATGCACAGTTTTTCTTCCATTTCTTTAGCCTTTTGTATAGCCTCTTCAAAGTTTTTATACATTATCACTTTACCTCACTTTTCATTAAATACCTGAATATTACTAGCTTTCAGGAATATATTTTTATATAAAAAAGAATAATTTTTTACTTATTAAGATATTGCATCGCAATTTCTGCAAAGAGTGCTGATGTCTTATGAAGAATATCTTCATCAATGTTAAATTTCACATTGTGCAACTTACTAGTTAAACCCTTTTCTTCGTTTCTGGTCCCGACAAAAAAGAATGCACCTGGGACTTTCTCCAAATAATAGGCAAAGTCTTCTGATGCCATGGAAGGATTCTCGAGCTCGATGACATTTTCTTCGCCAAGCATCAACTCGCAGGCTTCTCGTACCTTTAGATACTCTGATGGAGTATTAATCAACACCGGGAATTTTTTTTCATAATCAAGGGTGTAAGAACCGCCGTGAGCCTCGGTGATTCCTTTGATGATACTTTCGATTCTCTTTGGTAGCTCTTCTCGAATCTTGTTGGAAAACACCCGGGCTGTACCAGTCATGACAACATCGTCAGGGATTACCGTTATGGATTCCCCACCGTTGAAGGTAGCGATGGCTAAGAGAACTGATTCCAGGGGGTCAACTCTTCTACTGACGATGGTTTGCAATCCCATATAGACTTGGCAAGCCATTGAAATTGGGTCATTGGTGTTTTGTGGCTCTGCACTATGTCCCCCCTTTCCGTGAATAGTGATTCTTATATCATCTGGTCCCGACATCAATACGCCATTTCTGACGCCCACCTTTCCAGCGTCGATATTTGGCCAAACATGTGCGCCAAACACTGCATCTACTGGTGGATTTTCCAATATTCCGTCCTCGATACACTTGACTGCTCCCAATAGTCCTTCTTCAGCCGGTTGGAATATGAATTTAACAGCACCTTCTATATCGTCTTTCATATCTGCAAGAATCATTGCGGCACCGAGAAGCCAGGTTATATGAGAGTCGTGTCCGCATCCATGCATCAAG
>SWCB01004368.1_pt1 | contig 13018 bp, 8 predicted proteins | sample 4692901 | NCBI WGS metagenome assembly SWCB01 (sample SAMN10267276, study PRJNA491770) | bioreactor metagenome | isolation source: DHS bioreactor inoculated with subseafloor sediment | place: Japan: off Shimokita Peninsula | collected 2006-08 | reverse complement strand
GGTGACTTCCCTGCAGAAGTGATTGTTAGTTCTTGGTTTGATTACTTGCCCAAAGGTGCAATAAATCAGTAGCAATGGTTGCCGCAGCAAGCGCGGTTATTTCTGCGTGATCATAGGCTGGCGCTACTTCCACCACATCCATTCCGATTAAATTAATACCGACAAGACCTCTTAGTATCTTCAGTACTTTATCAGTACTTAATCCGCCACATACTGGTGTACCAGTACCCGGAGCGTAAGCGGGATCTAAACAGTCAATATCAAAGGTAAGGTAAACAGGGCGTGTACCGACTGTTTCTTTGATTTGCTGAATAATGGATTCTACCGTGCGGTCATTAGCACTGGCAGCATCAATAACATTAAAACCCAGTGTATGGCTGTGTTCAGTTCGAATACCGATTTGAACAGAGTGTGTAGGATCGATTAACCCTTCATTCGGTGCATGGTAAAACATTGTACCGTGATCATACTTGCTGCCCATATCGTAAGTATCGGTATGGGCATCAAAATGGATTAATGCCATTTCACCGTATTTTTTTGCATGTGCGCGCAATAAAGGCAAAGTAACGAAGTGATCGCCACCAAAACTCAGTAAGCTTTTCCCTTGCTGGATTAAGCTATCGGCATGTGCTTCAAGCCGTTCACTCATTTGAGCTGGGTCACCACAATCAAAAACTAAATCACCACAATCTTCAATTTTAATGGCTTTGTTTAAATTGAATGTCCACGGCCAGCGCTTTCCTTCCCATGCAAGATTGACAGAGGCTTGACGAATCGCCCCCGGGCCCATTCGGCTACCTGAGCGTCCTGTTGTAGCAAGGTCGAAAGGCACTCCTGTAATGATCACATCAGCATCAGATTGCTGTGGTGTAAAATTTAGTGGCTGCCGTAAGAACCCAAAAGCATTGGAATATAATGAGTAGTCGGCATAATTAGCAATTGTTGCCATCGTTGTCTCCAGGCAATGCCGAGATAGCCAGCCGATATTATAATACCAACCTAAATAAGTATCTGATCATTCTTGCTGGTTAAAATCGATAATAACTACGTTAGAAATTTTATAATTAGAACGACTAGTTATTTCAATTTCTGCCTTGTTCTTACCGATTTTCCCTACGCAAATTTATGACCATTTACTTATCCAGATTGGTATAACGACTGACTATCTCAGTGTTAAAGCATGATATTAAAATACGATATTGAGTAACGACTATTTGTTGTTACGCATATCTTCTAAGTAGGTATATCCGTTTAGCCCTTCAGCCAATTCACCAAGGATATCAGCGTGCTCAGATTCAGGCAGGTTCGCCTTTGCCATTAGTTCATACTGACGTAAGAATTCACGAGCATCTAAATGTACATAGCGTAATACATCACCGACTGAATCACCGCGTTCAATGTGTTCGATTTCGTAGTGACCAGCGCCATCACATCGTACAACTGCTGTATCAGTGTCACCAAATAAATTATGCATATCGCCTAGAATTTCTTGATATGCACCGACTAAAAAGAACCCGACACGATAGGGATTTTCATCATCCCATTTTGGTACGGCTAACGTACTTTCAATGCCTTGGCCTTCAACATATTGATCGATAGCACCATCAGAATCACAGGTGATGTCTAAAATAACTGCGCGACTTTCAGGTGCTTTATCCAATTGCGATAGAGGCAATACAGGGAAAACCTGATCGATTCCCCAAGCATCAGGTAATGATTGAAAAAGCGAAAAATTCACAAATAATTTATCGGCTAAGCGTTCATGTAATTCATCTAATAAAGGACGATGTGCACGGTTCTTGGCTGATAATAGTTTTTCTAATTGATAGCACAGGCGTAAGCTTACTCGCTCTGCCCAAGCGCGATCGATGAAGTTAATTAACCCCATGCTGAAAGATGCATGCACTTCAGATAAATCACTTTGGCTATCGTGGAAAATTTCCACTAACGAGCGGTGACTCGTCGATTCTGATAGCTCTTTCCAAGAGCGCCACATGTTATGCAAAATCTGTGGTGCGTCGTCGGCAGGTGCTGAAATATCTTCAGCTTTATAGCCTTCAACACCAATCACATCGGTAATTAATACAGCATGATGGGCTGTTAGGTTGCGCCCCGATTCTGAAATAATACGTGGCATCGCAATGTCGTATTCGACACAAACATCGCCCAAGGTGTAAACCACATTATTAGCGTATTCACTCAGGCTGTAATTCATCGAGCAACTGCTTTGGCTGCGTGTACCCTCGTAGTCAATCGCTAAACCACCGCCCACATCGACCGTTGTAATACCCACACCCATTTTTTTGAGCGCGGCATAGATACGACCTGCTTCACCTACGCCATTTCTCACATCACGAATGTTGGCTAGCTGAGAGCCAAGGTGAAAGTGCAACAATTGCAGGCATCCCAACATGTCGCGTTCACGTAACGATTCAATTACGGTTAATACTTGTGAAGCACATAAGCCGAATTTGGATTTTTCACCACCGCTTGATTGCCACTTGCCTTTGCCTTGAGAGGCTAAACGTGCACGTAAGCCTAAACGCGGAGTGACACCAAGTTGTTTCGCTTCTTCAAGAATAATGTTCAGCTCAGACATTTTTTCAAGCACGATATATACTTCGTGGCCAAGCTTTTCACCAATAAGCGCAAGACGAATATATTCGCGGTCTTTATAGCCATTACACACAATCACTGAGCTGGCTTCTTGCGCCATGGCTAATACGGCCATGAGTTCTGGTTTACTGCCAGCTTCTAAGCCCAGTTGACGCTGTTGTTTGGCGTATTGGCTTTTTAGAATTTCACTGACAACTGCTTGCTGCTGGTTCACTTTAATCGGATAAACAGCAAGGTAACCATTTTGATAATCATAAGATTCGATCGACTGATTAAATGCGCTGCAAAGGCTGTCTACGCGATTTTGCAGAATATCAGGGAATCGAACCAGTACAGGTAATGAAGCTCCTTTAGCAATTAATTCATCTGCTAATTTAGACAGATCAATGGCATTCGTTGGGTCATTTTTATCAGGGCAAGCTACAACAGAACCTTGCGCATTAATATCGAAGTAACCTTGGCTCCAGTAAGGCGTGTTATACATTTCACGCGCATCATGAATTGACCAATTACTCATTTTCACATCACTCTTTTGATGATAACGACGATTACTGTGGGATCACAGCAAATAGGCCAAGGCGTTGAAAGTACATTCAACTTCGTCAATCTGTTTAGAACAGACTCCGTTTTGTGCAGCATGAATAATGTGCTGACAACCTTGGTAATACACGGATTTAAAAGAAAGATTGTAGATGTGTAGCTCGCTGGGCAGTATTAGCGACGGTATTCCTAGTGTTATTTATGGAATATAAGCACGTAAAGGAACGTACTTGGTAAATATTGGATGGATTAAACAATTGATGGATCGTCTTTGCAAATAAAAAAGTTTTATCGTGAAGTGGAGTATTTCTTGTTGGAAATATAATGGAGAAAGTGATAGTTGGAATTGCTGGGGCTTTTATCACTTTCATATACTACTTATACCATTCTGGATAAGTAAATGGTCAGATAATTGCGCAGGAAAAATTGATAATAACAAGGCAGGAATTTAAGTAACTAGTTATTCTAATTATAAAATGTCTAACGTAGTTATAAGCAATTTAAACCAGCAAGAATGATCAGATACTTGTCTAGATTGGTGTTATGTCTGTTGCGTTTCTTTTTCAGCGTTCGAGGAATTAACCTGCTGCTTTAACCATACTTTAAAGCATTCAATGGCGGGAGAGTGATGGTGCTGTATTAGGTAATAGCCCGCCTTGGCATCAAGAGGCTCGAAAGGTGAAACTAGATTGCCTTTCGAAAAGTCTTCTTCTACAAGTGCACAGCGAGCCAAAGCAACCCCTAACCCTGCTGCTGCGGCAGCCATTGCCATGTCGGTACGATTAAAATAATGCCCATGCTGAAGACCGATATCAACGTTGAGTGGTGTTAATCCATTTTCTTTAAACCAAAAACGCCATTCATCATCTTTAGCGGCATGTTGCCATGGCATTGCATCGTGAAGTAATCTGACTTTCTCCCAGATGTTTTGACTTGTATCTTGTGGGTTATTCCAGTCAAACTTTTTCATGTAATCAGGGCTCATCACGGGGAGGAGTTTTTCTGCCATTAATAACGATACCTGGCTTTTATTACGTGTCGGTAGATAGGGTGTTTGCCCATAATCAATCGCTAAATCAAAATTGGTATCGCTGTGATCGACAAGTGCTCCTTCAGCGAAGGTATGTATTTTAATCTCGGGGTATTGAGTATAGAAGTCGTGAAGGCGAGGTACTAACCACTTAAAAGCAAATGAGGGGGTCAGTTTAAGGTGTATTTCACCTTCAGCATGATGCGCTTTTTGGATTTGATTAATCACATCTCTAATATCGGTCAAACTTTGGCTTACCACGTAGTACAACTGGTTACCTTCAGTGGTTAAACGAACTCCTCGAGAGTGTCTTTCAAACAGCACAAAGCTTAGCTCTTGTTCTAAATGACTGATTTGTTGGCTGATCGCACCTGTCGTAATATGTAGGTGCTCGGCGGCTTGTGTAAAGCTACCAAAACGTGCGACTGTTTCAAATGTTGCTAACCCTGCTAACACATTACCTTTTAATCGAATCATGCTTATTTGACCAGCCTTTAGAAATACTAAACACAGATATTAATATTTATCGATTGTTAAGCAAATGTAAATCGCACATTCTTCACGTATTATTTTTTATCAATAAAGTCAGTATGTATGGAAGTGATCGTATTAGGTTGTGGTGTGATTGGGTTAACGTCAGCTTGGTATCTTGCTGAGGCGGGTCATGATGTTACCGTTATTGATCGCCAGTCAAAAAGTGCAGAAGAAACGAGCTTTGCGAATGCAGGACAAATATCGTACGGGTATTCATCACCATGGGCAGCTCCTGGTATTCCGGTTAAAGCATTAAAATGGCTAGCGCAAAAGCACGCACCTTTAAAAATTAAACCAAGTTTGTCGCCCGATTTGTATGTATGGGCATCGAAAATGTTGGCGAACTGCAATCAAGAACGTTACCAAATTAATAAAGCGCGCATGTTACGCGTGGCGAATTATAGCCGTGATTGTTTAATTGATCTGAGAAAGCATCAGCCGATCAATTATGAAGGGCGTCAGCAAGGTACATTACAAGTATTTAGAAATGCAGCACAAATAGAAGCCGTTGCAAAAGATATTCAAGTACTAGCAGAAAGTGGAACACGGTATGAGGAACTAAACGTGGCAGGTTGTATTGCAGCCGAACCGGGTTTAGAAAATGTAAAAGATAAAATTGTCGGAGGGTTGCGACTACCCGACGATGAAACGGGTGATTGCTATCAGTTTTGCCAGCAACTTACCGAACTAGCGATAAAGGCTGGCGTGAAGTTTCATTTCAATGTTGACGTACTGAAGCTAAACCAGACGCAAGGTAAGATTAACTCTGTATCAACCAGCATGGGGGAATTGAAGGCCGATGCGTACGTAATGGCAATGGGCTCGTATTCTTCTTCGTTGCTCTCACCATTGGGGTTAGCTATTCCTGTTTATCCAGTAAAAGGCTATTCATTAACGATACCGGTAACCGACAAGACACAAGCGCCCGTTTCAACAGTAATGGATGAGACCTATAAAGTGGCGATGACACGCTTTGAGCAACGTATACGTGTCGCAGGAACCGCAGAGCTTGCTGGTTATGATTTAGATTTAAGTGAGCAACGCAAAGCGACTATCGCTATGGTGGTGCAAGATTTATTTCCAAATGGTGGTGATATGAGCAAGGCGGAATACTGGACAGGGCTGCGTCCAATGACTCCCGATGGTACGCCGATTATTGGCAAAACCCCTTTTTCTAATTTATTCACCAATACTGGGCATGGCACGTTAGGCTGGACAATGGCTTGTGGCTCTGCACGATTGCTCGCTGATGTTATCAGTGGTGTAACACCGGATATTGATCCTAATGGATTAAGCATCGCTCGTTACCATGTTTAAAGATTTTTGTAGCCTCCGCTGGAAGGTGAGAGGCTATTTGCTGAAACCATAGACAGTAATAGTACAATTCCTACCTAATTTTCATCTCGTTATAACTGTTACAGTCTGTAAGCCTGCTGGTTGTATTACCCTGCAAGTGTTTTAGCTGTGTTCAAATAAGCCTTAGTAAGTCGCGATTTAAACAACATGACATTAACCTGAATAGGTAACTTGGGTATAATCTCTTCAGACAAGATAATATTTCTATTCGTTAAGGTTGATGGAAAAATGGCACCCCAACAGACTCGCTACCATGCTGTAGCAACGGAAATACAACAGCAAATAGAACAGCGAATTTGGTTGCCTGGCGATCGTATCCCTTCCATTCGAGTCATGAGTAAGAAACACAGTATTAGCCCTATGACGGTGCTTAAAGCCTATGAGTTGTTAGAAACAGAAGGGTGGATTTACGCCAAACCCAAATCAGGTTACTTTGTTACTGCCCATTTAAATCGTTTAGCTGAACCACAGCAAATGATGCCTCAAGTTGTGAATCGCTCAATTAAAATAAACGCGCATATCTTTGATGTACTAACGGCTTGTAAGCGTCCTGATGTGATGCCATTTGGATCGGCTTTTCCAGACCCTGATTTATTTCCTCTTAAACAACTTGGTCGTGCATTGGCACAAACCATGAAAACAATGCCAGCACAGAGTACTGTGACAGATTTGCCGCCGGGTAATATCGCGTTACGTCGTGCGATTGCCAAACGTTACATTCGAGATGGTATTGATGTATCAATCAATGACATTGTGATCACTTCTGGTGCCATGGAGTCGTTAGGATTGAGTTTAATGGCAGTAACGCAACCCGGCGATACTGTGGCGATTGAATCCCCTGCTTTTTATGGTGCCCTACAAGCAGTAGAACGGTTACGTTTAAAAGCGGTAGAAATAGCGACACACCCCCGAACGGGCATGTCAGTTAATGAATTAGAAGCTGCAATCAAAACACACGACATTAAAGCCTGCTGGCTGATGAGTAAATATCAAAACCCGCTAGGGGCTTCGATGCCAGATGAAAATAAGATCGCGATTAATAACCTGCTGATGAAAAACACAATTCCGCTCATTGAAGATGATGTGTATAACGAGCTGTATTTTTCAGAGTCGAAACCAACACCGATTAAAGCCTACGACAATAGAAGGATGGTCCTGCATTGTGGGTCATTTTCTAAATGCTTAGCCCCAGGTTTTCGAGTGGGCTGGGTAGTGGCGGGGCAATATGCCAAGCAGATTGAACAGCTTCAATTAATGTCGACCTTATCTACTGCGGTTCCTAATCAGTTAGCACTCGCACAATATGTCTTACATGGTGGTTATGATATTCATTTACGACGATTAAGACGCCAGTTGAAAGCACGACAGCAACAAATGTTAGATGCGATTGAACAATATTTCCCACGTGAAACACAGATTACCCGACCAGAAGGCGGGTACTTTTTATGGGTAGTTTTGCCAAAGCACATTAATACGTCTGATTTACTTCAACAGTTATTGGATGTGCATAATATAAGTATTGCGCCGGGGTCATTATTTGCGAGTGATGATAGGTATAAAAACTGTATGCGAATTAATTGTTCATATCCGTGGAATGAACGGACTCAACAAGCCTTGAAAACCGTAGCCAATTGTATTAAAGCATAAAAAAAGGCCACATTACGTGGCCATAAAATCCGCACCAATCATGGCTCGTGCGAAATTATCGGATGTCACAAAAAAATTTTGAGGTGGTATTAGCTTCTTTTCTTCGTCTTCATTAAGTCTATGTATAGTCATAAATCAATATCAAATAAATCAACCACCTAGCCAGGTTACGTTGTTTGAATATTAATGAGACGTCAAATAGAGACTAATTTAAGTCACTCAATTTATATGCTGTAGATTAATTGAATTAACAGAAAATAAATGTCCCCACTTGGGGACACTAAGATGCTTTTGTAGACTAGCTTACACTTTATTTATATCTTTGAAGGCGAAGTGATAGGGTAAAAAGCAGGGCTGGACATTAATTTAGCAACCAGTTCGTTTTGTCGGCTAGTCTGCGTTTTTTTCATTATACGCTTAATATAGGTTCTAACTGTCTCGTATGAGAGGTAGTGTAAATCAGCAATTTCAGCGGGAGATCGTCCATTGACTAATTCACAACAGACTTTTCCTTCTTTGTTAGATAAATTAAATAAATCACGCAATATTTGTAAATCAAGGTTCGGTGCTTGTTCACTATTATAAATAAAAATAGCGATACCATTTTCAATACTGTTATTTTCTTTAACCAAAGGAGCAAAAGTAAGTGCCAATACGTGGTTATCTTTCGTCTTAATATGGACTGTTTGTGTGCTTTTATTTGTTCTACACGCATTAATAGCGAGATCAATTTCGGTATTTTTATTCGTATTAATACTGTGAAGTTTTCTATTTATGATTTTTAATGGCATGCTTTTAGATAAAAACGCATTCGCTTTTTGGTTACAGTGGCAAACATTATTGGCGTTATCTAACAGAATGACAGGCTGCTGTATTTGATCAAATAAAAGCTGTGAAAGTAAGCGCTGCTTATCTTGATCCACCTTTATATGATGTAGGTGCATAGCATGCTGCATGTGGGGAATAAGCTGTTTCAGCATATCCATTTCATCAGGTAAAAACATGCCTTGATCATGGCGTCGTTGAAACACCATTTGGCTAACCCAACCATCTTCAATGGTTAATACCGCACCAGCCGCGTAATGAATATCAAGATCGCAAATCCAATCATGATAGAATTCGGGTTCATTAATTCTGGCGTCTTCTCGCGTTGCATCTCCTGCGATGATTAACGATCCTGGCGCTGCTTTCACTAGCTCTTCTATTAGTGGATCTTTACGATCTAAACGCTCCATGAATAATTGAAGGTTTTCTAGTTCGAGACCTTCCATCCAGATGACATTTACATCTCTTGTCTCCATATTCGCCATGATTAAAGCACCAGAGCGGAAATTACATTGTTCTATGAGTTTTGATAAAAAAGGCTTAAATCCAGCAGGATCAATCAAAGAGCCATAAAGTGATTTTATTAAATCGTCAAAATTAAACTTGGTCATGCTTGTCCGTTATTATCTATATTATCAGCCTCGTTAAAAACGATGCTCAATTAAATTTTGTCTGTAAAGTTGGACATACGTACCAATGAAATAATCAATACACCTCCTGAATCTACTACATATAGGCATAATGTTGATATAAGAAACTAGTTGAATCCAATGAATTGGTAAATAATATTGGTTTTATAATTAAATGGTAATGGGAAATATCGCTATTTTTGATTGAAACTCGCTAAAATGTGTAAGGCATTAGGTGATGCAGAATGTACATTATATAACCATTTGTATAATTTTCTTGTCAAGAGTATAGGTGCTAGGAGCTGAAGCGGTAAATCTAGGTCTATGCTGGAAAGATGTTCTTATTTATTCGCCGTTGAATCTTTACAAGGAGCGTTCTAGTGGCTGGTGCAAGTTTATTGACCTTACTTGACGATATAGCAACCGTTTTAGATGACGTTGCATTGATGACAAAAGTTGCGGCACGAAAAACGGCAGGGGTGCTTGGTGATGATCTAGCGTTGAATGCACAGCAGGTCTCAGGTGTACGGGCTGAACGTGAAATCCCCGTGGTGTGGGCCGTTGCAAAAGGATCGTTTAAAAATAAGCTAATTTTAGTCCCCGCGGCATTATTAATCAGTGCCGTTGCCCCTTGGCTAATTACCCCAATGCTTTTACTCGGTGGATTATTTTTGTGTTTTGAAGGTGTAGAGAAGATCACTCATAAGTTCTTACACGGTAAAGAGGAATCAGAAACACCAGAGCTGCTGGAAGATGAAAATATTGATTTAGTTGCGTTTGAGCAAGAAAAAATAAAAGGGGCAATACGCACAGATTTTATTCTGTCTGCTGAAATTATTGTTATTGCTTTAGGTACAGTACAAACCCACCCATTTCCCACCCAATTAATGGTGGTCAGTTTGATTGCAGTGGTAATGACGGCGGGAGTTTATGGGCTGGTGGCGGGCATTGTGAAATTGGACGATGCAGGTTTGTATTTGGTAAGAAACAGTGAAGAGAAAACCATTAAACGTGCATTTGGCACTTTTTTGGTTAATGCAGCCCCTTACTTAATGAAATTTCTGGCGGTGGTTGGCACGATAGCGATGTTTTTAGTAGGAGGGGGAATTGTTGTTCACAGCGTACCGAATTCTCACGATCTTGTGCATGCGATTACAGAGTCGATTGCGACTATTCCGACCGCTGATGTAATAGCGCCTATTTTGTTTAACGGTGTAGTCGGGGTAGTAGCAGGTATAATTGTTTTAGCAGTAGTCACTGTCGTACAAAAAGTACGTGGTAAATAGCCCTTGTTTTATGACGAGGGCTCTTTCTATCTATAGGTCGTATAAGTTTTCCTCTATTTCGTCACCGAGCTAATCAAGCCAATTACAGAGGGATTGATTTGAATGTTTATTAATATATTCTGAAAAAAAGTTCTCTCAGAAGAACAATGAACCAGAGTGTTATTTTTGAACCCTGAGATGATTTTTAATATCATTTTTTGTATCGTTAAATGTTCCTATTACTTATATTTCGTTTTAATTGTTAGGCCGTTTTTATTAACTAGATGGTTTATTCGACCTTGGTGCTTAGGAATGCAATTCGACATTCTCAAGGGTTTTCAGTAAACACGGAGCTCTGAATAAATTTCTTTTGAGAACTCGCGTGAAATGAAAATTGCTTTATTTACAGGCAATAAAAACCCATGATTAAGTGGGCTTTATCATATGTGCTTATTTCTAGCGGTGGCTGTGAGACATTGGTGTTAATATCATTCCGCCAACCTCTTTAACGGCACTTTTAGGAGTGCTTGCACAGCCAGTCAGCATAGAAAGCGCTAGAACAGCGCCTATAATTAACCTAGAAACGGTAGCCTCCACCGATAATGAAGTTGATTGCATCAATATCATTGTTAAGTGTCTTTTCCATACCAAGCTTAGTAACAAAGTTATTTTCAAAGCTGTACTGAATACCAGCACCTAACGTTGTTGCTGTGTCTCGCACTGTGCCTTTTACTGAGTCGCTTTTAATGTCTGCCTTGCCAGTCATGAAACCTAATGTGCTGTAAACATCAAGTGATTCTGTAACTGAGTACATTGGACCAACAGATAATGAAGTTATTGTGTAATTTGTTTTGATGCCGTTGCTGTTGTCATCGCCTCTTGTGTGAAGCACTGAAGTGATAATACCTAGCTTTTGACCAGCTGGAACATATGAATAACCTAAAGCAAAACCATTAGTGTTTGATGCTTCTTTAAGTGCAGATTGAGCGTAACCAAGAGTAACAGCGCTATCAGCTTGAACTGATGCAGATGCCGCGATAATAGCCATTCCTAAAAGTACTTTTTTCATTTGTATTCTCTTATTTGTTTTAAGCAATAAAAAGCCCACTTGTAGTTGTGGGCAAAATGAATTCCTTTTCCAGTGAAATTCAAAGATCATAAACATTAGGTAACGTAGTGCAAAAAATACGCTGTATTAGAGCGCGGAAGAAATATAAATCAATGTTTTATTGGTGGCAAGGGCATGCGCTCAATAGGGTGATTTATGTCTGAGCTTGATATTGAATATTTAATCAAAAAATACGATAAGCCATTATTTGAAGGCGAACAAGATTGTAACTAGAAAAACGTTTATCCACTTCGAGTTTTAACTGGCGAAATACCTTCTTGTATCCATATAAAGAATGCATGCATAAGACACTTTAAAGATATAGAAAGAAGTGAAGGCGACTGGGAATATAATTTATCCTTGGAGCATGTCTAAAAAATTATTAATTTCTACAATTCAATATTCCATATGTCAGGCGAATGGGAAGGGAAGTCACTAATATTCGCTGGTTGGAAAATCTAGACTCTTAGCTGCCTTTTTGAATGGGTGTCTAAGCAAAAAGACAAAGTGACCAGAAGGTTTTTGAGGTGCCTCAAAACTTTCTTTCTATTCGTTGCAAAAAAGAACGGTAAATCCCTGATGGCGTCGCCTGCGAGCTTATACAGTTTGTACTTCGATGAAGAGTTTGCTGGGCTGGTGGTAAGCGCTGTCACAACACGCGAACAGGCAAAGGTTGTATTCAGGGATGCTGACTTAATAGCTAAAAAGTGACTGCTAAAAAAATTTTAAAAACTTACAAAAAACAAGATTGAAGTACCAGCACTAGTAGCAGATCTGAGCAATTAAGCTCCGATGCTATGACCCTTGATGGATTATCCTTGAGTTTTCTGCGTCGTCGATGAAGTTCACGCGCATCAACCTTTGTAAGACATTCAACGTAATTGAAGTTGGTTATGCCCCATATTCAGCAGCACAGCTTTCCATTGATTTAGCAGACCACGGCAAAGAAATGGTTGAAGTAAGATAGGGCGCGTTAACTCTATTTGAACCATCCAAACAGCTTGAAGCGCTAATTAAAGATAGAAAGATTAAACATAAACCTGACGGTGTATACGAAAGCTGTGACCTTCTGGTGCTATAAGAGGCAATTAAGTATTAATGACCCGTTACTGTTCGAGTTTATACACGGTAAACGAGGTGGAGAAGTCAATAAACAATCTGCAATAAGACATTCAGTGATCAGATCATCTATCACAGATGTTTCAGGGGTTAGCTATGGGCAAATCGAAGAACAACATCATAAATTGGACACAATACAATAAAGCATTAGAGCAACAAGGTTAAATTATATTCTGGGTATCATTTTAGATCGCGATCGGAAACTGACATGTCGAGATAAAAAGGGCTAACCAACGGTACATTGACAGTCCGTAGCTACAACGATCAAATTGGCGAAAAAAGCTATAAAAAAAGTCATAATACTAGGTATGCCTGAAAGAAAAGCTATTGTATAGCATGCGGCTAATTA
>SWCB01000012.1_pt1 | contig 13025 bp, 11 predicted proteins | sample 4692901 | NCBI WGS metagenome assembly SWCB01 (sample SAMN10267276, study PRJNA491770) | bioreactor metagenome | isolation source: DHS bioreactor inoculated with subseafloor sediment | place: Japan: off Shimokita Peninsula | collected 2006-08 | reverse complement strand
GGCGAACCTGTGCCAGCTCCTCCGTCGTCCAGGCGAGAAGCTGCCCATGCACCCGCTCGCCGCGCCAGGCGGTCGCCTCCCAGGTCCGATGGACCGGATCGAGGCCCGGCACCGCGTCGCGCTCGTAACGCCGGTCCAGCGAGGCCACCGCCCCGTGCAGACCCGGCCGGACCGCCCCCCAGGCCGCCTGCCGGTCCGCCTCGGCCTGAAGAATCGCCGGGTCGAGGTCGTAGGCCTGAATCTCCACGACGTGCCCGCCCGAGCCGTCGCCGGCGGAGTTGCGGGTGAAGGTGGTGCGGAGGTATCGGACGGTGGTGGGGTCGAAGGTGAAGAGCTCCCCCGCTGCCGTCGCCGGGGTGGTGTTCCGGGTTTGATCGACGAGCAGGCACCAGGTGTCGCCGTCCGCCGACCCCTCGAGGCGGTACTGGTAGAACCGTTGGTTGTCCCAGTAGGTCCAGAGGCGAATGGCGCTGATCGGCCGAACCTCGCCCAGGTCCACCGTCAGATCGACGGGGATGTTCTCCGCCGCCCAGTGGGCTCCCGCAGCGTCGTGCCGGCCATCGACGGCGAAGGACGGGGCCCGGTCGGACCAGTGCGGCGAACCGCTGACCGCGTTGCGCAACAGCAGGTTCTGCTCGGCCCGGAGGGCAGCGGGCGGATCCGGCTCATGTTGCGGATTGGCCAGGCGATCCCGGGCGAACGTGGGGCCGTGGAGCCCGGTGACGAGCAGGAGGGCAAGCAACAGGGAGGGACGACGGGTGGGGAACATGGCAGATCACCTGACCGATTGGTCGATGGCAGGCGGCAGGCGGGTCAGAGGAAGGCGGCGCATTCGGGCAATCGCGACTCACCCTGCCGGGACACCGCTGAGGAGCGGCCATGGTACTGAGTTGCCCCGTCTCTCAAGCCGTGGCCGAACGGTCGGACGATCGGATTGGCGATGGTCCTGGGCAGAATCTGCCTCGGACCCCAGGGCCCCTGCGATAGGCTTTCCAGAGTCCGCGAGGGCTTTTGCGGGGGCCGCCGGTCCGGCATCGCAAGCGCTGGCAGCCAAATCGGTTATCAGAGATTCCACGCTCCAGGAGTTGGAGTCAGTGGCCAATCTAGGGGCCCGTGTGAAGATAGGTAGATCTGCTGGGCTTTTTGACAGTTAAAACGGTCAATCGGCCCAACTGTCCTTGACCAAGCGCAAATGTCTGTCATTGTGTGGGATGCATGGTTGGTTGGATACGGTCTCCCTGCACCTTGGGAGAACGGCTTCGTTGCGACACCACGCAACGGGAACAAACGTCATTGGCTGTTGTCGCCTTGCGCCACAGCCAGATTGGAAGAACACATCAGCTGGCTCCACTCAATCGGCTTGCGACGCGACGCCATTTCTGCCTGTTCGAGAGAGTGTGGTTGGGAAACGTTTCCTAGAGAACCTTGGAGGAAGAAACTATGAAGATTTGTGCAGTTGCTGCTATCGCCCTGCTGGCCGGCAGCGTTCACGCCGACTTCGCTCAGAACTTTGACGACGGCGGCGCGTTCCCCTGGACCATAGTCGACTACAACGGCGCCAGCGCCGTGACCGGCTGGGACTACAACTACAACATCATCGACGGCTCTGATCCCCGCGGGAACTTCTCCAGCGGCAACGGCGGCGCCGCCCACGTCGACACCGACGTGGTTCCCCCGAACGGCTCCGGCCCCTACGACATCGCCATCCTCTCCCCGGAGACGATGATCAGCTCTGGCGCCACCCTGAGCTACAACGTCAACTACGCGAATCTCGGCGGCGACAGCTTCAACGTCGAGATCTCGACTGACGGCGGCAGCACCTGGGCCAGCCTGATGGCCTACACCGCCAGCGTCGGCACCTTCCCGACGTTCCCCTACACCGACGATGTCGCTCTCGGCGTGGCCGAGAACATCGACCTCTCCGCCTACGGCGGCCAGATGGCCATCATCCAGTTCCGTTACCAAGGTGACGGCTGGAACTGGTTCGCCCAGGTTGACGAAGTCAGTGTCGTTCCGGTGCCCGGCACCCTCGCGCTGCTCGGCCTCGGTATGCTCCGTCGTCGTCGCTAAGACGACACCTGTTTGTCTCCCTCAGCCGCGTCGCACCTGCTGAGAACAAGTCCGCCTGTGGCGGATGGACAAACTGAAGCAGACCTCGAACCGACCCCCACTCCCCCGGGGGTCGGTTTCTTTTTGGATATCGCAACTCTTGATCCGACGCCGGGCGATAGCCCCCGACGCCCGCCCTTGCCCGGCGGACGACCTCCCTCTCTGCTCGTCACCACTGGTCCCCAGGGGCTTTCCAACGCGTCTCTTGCATTCTCTTGTGACAAAGAGGAAGACTGACTGTAGGTAATCGGACCGATTTGGGTTGCCCCGAGACCGAGCAGACACACACTTGATCAGACCAGTTTCCTTGCCCGGCGATCGAGCCGAGCCTGATCGTGCAAGAGACAACTTGAGAAAGAGGGGGAAGCATGAAGATCACTCGAATCGCCGAGGCTGTGACCTTGGCTGGCTTGGCCTCCGTCGCGGGCGCGGAAACACCGTGGTTCACAGCCACCGGCAGCAATCAGGTCTGGATGGCCAACGCCGACGGCACCAATCCGCAGGTCATTGCCGACTCCATCGATGGCGGCAACATCCGCTCGATCGACGCCATGGGCGACAGGCGCTACATGGCCGAGTTCAGCGGCTTTGGCCCCGGCACGATCTGGTCGCTCAACCTGGCCACCGGTGCGGAGTCCGGTCTCTACACCGGCGACTTTGGCGGCATCCGCGGCGTGACGGTGATTCCCACACCCAGCGCGCTGGCCTTGCTTGGCCTTGGCGGACTGATAGTTCGCCGCCGTCGCGAAGAGAATCCCTCATCCTTTGTGCATCGAACCGACCCCCACTTCCCAGGGGTCGGTCTCTTCTTGCCCCTACCACGCCCAACCTTCAGGCTTCCGCGCGCAGGTACACGTCGTACCGCACCGACTTGCCGCGCACCTGGTGACTCACGCCCGGCCCCAGTTCCGGAGCGCTGCCGTGCCGCTTCACGACCACCCGCCTTGCCCCGCACGCCAACGCCGCCTCCCACAGCCGTGTTGCCCCGTCCGGTTCCTCCCGTCCCACCAGCAGATGCAGCAGCCGCATCTCCTTCTTGACCAGAGCCGTCTCCCGTCGGCGGGGCGGAAACATCGGATCGAGGTAGACGACGTCGGGAGCCTCACCCTCGGGCAGGTGGGCGAGCATCTCCGCTGCATCGCCGGCTTCGATCGTGAGCCGCGCCGCCGCCTCGCCCAGCCGAGGTGACCCCATCGCCCGCCGCAGCCCGTCACGGACGAGTTCGACGAGCACCCCGGACCGCTCGCAGGCCCGCACCTGACATCCCAGGCAGGCGAGCAGGAAGGCGTCCCGTCCCAGGCCCAACGTCGCATCGATCACTCGCAGGCCGGACTCCTTGACGCCAATCGCCCGGGCCAGGGGCAGCTTGCGACCTGGCATCTGCCGTAGGCGATAGCCCAGGGGACCGCGGAGAAAGTCGACACGCACGACGCCGATCGATGGATCACTGATTGCTCGCGCCGCCAATCCGTCGGGCCCCTCCTCGAGCACGATGTCGCCGCGGCTCGCCATGCCGCCAGGATAACCCCTCTCTCCGCGAATTGGCCTGCCTCGGCTTGTGGACACGGCGGAGTCCGGGGTCAACAATGCTCCTCGAAACGGCCCGTGCCGTCGCTCGATGGATCGCGCCGCAAGCGTCATCCTTCGACTTTTCCTCGCCACCCAAGCTGGAAGAAAGGGATCCACACATGTCCTGCCTCGTCACCAAGGAAGCTCCCGATTTCACCGCCCAAGCGGTCATGCCTGACAATACCTTCGCGCCGCTGACGCTCTCGGAGCACCGAGGCAAGTACGTCCTGCTCTTCTTCTGGCCCCTCGATTTCACCTTCGTCTGCCCCTCTGAGATCATCGCCTTCCACAAGGCCCTGGACCAATTCAAGGAGCGCGGCGTCGAGGTGATCGGCTGCTCCATCGACTCGCACTTCACGCATCTGGCCTGGAAGAACACCCCGGTCAACGCCGGCGGCATCGGCAACGTCCAGTTCCCCCTCGTCTCAGACCTCAGCAAGACTATCTCCAGCGACTATGAGGTGCTCTTCAACGCCTCCGTCGCCCTGCGCGGCCTCTTTCTCATCGACAAGAAGGGCGTCATCCGCCATGCCGTCGTCAACGACCTGCCCCTGGGTCGCAGCGTCGACGAGGCCATCCGCATGGTGGACGCTCTGCAGTTCCACGAGATTAACGGCGAGGTCTGCCCGGCCAACTGGAAGCCCGGCGAAGAGGCCATGAAGCCCAACGCCGAAGGCGTCGCCGAGTACCTGGCCTCGCACAACTGAGCCCAGGCGAGACCCCGACCGTTCCTCAGGAACACAAGCGGGCATCCCCACCTGGGGTGCCCGTTTCTCAATGCGCGGGTTGCCGGTGCGCGAGCGCCTCAGAACGCCGTGCGTTCGAGAAACGCCGTCACGAGCGCTTCCATCCCCCGCTGATCCGCCGCATCGAAACGTCGCTTGTGCGGACTGTCCACGTCGAAGACGCCGAGCAGCCGACCCTCCTTCACGAGCGGCACGACGATTTCGCTGTTCGAGGCGGCGTCGCAGGCAATATGGCCGGGGAAGGCGTGCACATCCTCGACGAGCAGCGTGTGCTGCTCCTGCGCCGCCGTGCCGCACACACCCTTGCCGAGCGCAATGCGTACGCAAGCAGGCTTGCCGCAGAACGGCCCAAGGACCAGCTCATCGCCCTCGAGAAAGTAGAAGCCGGCCCAGTTCAAGTCGGCTAGCCCGTGATAGACGAGGGAAGCGAAGTTAGCGCTGTTGGCGATTGCGTGCCGCTCGCGCTCGAACATGGAGCATGTCTGCTTGAGGAGGTGATCGTAGGTGTCGCTGGTGTTCATGGGGCGCGTGGTCCTTGCAGGGCGAACGCTAGGAATATCGGCGGATCGTCGCCATGACCTGGGTCTGGTAGCCGGAGCCGAAGAGAAGCAGGTGATTGAGCAGGTGGTAGAGCTGGTAGATGTCGAGGCGCTCGCGCCGCTGCGTGCCCGATTCGGGGATGAGGCTGGCGTGGATGGCGAAGACCGATTCCGGGAAGCCGCCGAAGAGCTGCATCATGGCGATGTCGGCGAGGGCGTCGCCGATCGAGCAAGCCGGGTCGATGAGGGCGATCGTCGCTTGGCCTGACTCCGCCGTCGTGGGCAGGGCGTTGCCACTCCACAGATCTCCGTGCAGAAGACTCGGCCGCGGCGTGTCCGGGATGAGGGTGTCGAGCTTGTCGAGCAGGCGCTCCAGCTCGCGCACCTCCCCAGCGCCGAGCCGGCCGGCGTCGCGGTTGAGCTTGCCCTGGTGGCCCAGGCGATGGACCGCGTTGAACTCAACCCAACCATCCGTCCAAGCGTTCGGCTGCGGCGTCGGGCCAAGGTGGTTGTCGCCGACGAAACCGTAGCGTTCGCCGGCCTCCGCCAGATGCAGACCCGCCAGCGCCTCGGCGAAGCGGCTCCAGACCTCCGCGTCAGCAGCGCCGGGCGGCAGGTAGGGCATGACGAGCACCGCGCACTCGTCATCGCCGGCGCAACCGATCGGCGTGGGCACGCAGACGGTCTCCGTCGCCGCAAGCTGCGTGAGGCCCAGCGCTTCCTCCTCGAAGAACGCCAGTGCTTCCGCTGTGTTGGACTTGATCACGACCTGCGCGCCGTCCGCGCCGGTCGCCCGCTGCACGGTGTGGATGCAGCCGCCGGACAAGTCCACGAGGTCGCGGAGCGGCGAGCCGACGATCGATTCTGCGAGTCGTTGAGCGCTCATGGCCTGGAAAGGTGGTCGAGCAGGCCGGCGCAGCCTGCCCGGATGATGCGAAAGACGTTGTTGAAGCCGTCGTCCCCACCGTAATACGGATCAGGCACATCCGGGCTGTCGGCATCGGGGTCGAAGTCGCGCAGGAGCACGATGCGCTGTGGCTCCACGCCCAGGGCCTGCACGCCGGCGGCGTTGTCACGGTCCATGCAAATGAAGAGGTCGAAGCGCTCGCGATCGCGGCGGGTGAGCTGCTGGGCGCTGCCGAACAAGGGCACGCCATGCTCTTGAGCGGCCTCGGCGGAGCGGGCGTCGGGCGCCTCTCCGACGTGCCAGGCATGGGTGCCGGCACTCTCGACCTGCAGGCCGTCGAGCCGGCCCTGCTCACGCGCGAGCTGCAGGAACACGGCTTCCGCCGTCGGGGAGCGGCAGATGTTGCCCATGCAGACAAAGACCAGGCGTGCGGGGGTTGGGGGGGGTGTGGGGGTGGATTCAGACATGGCCCGCCACGATAGCGAGTCGTGGTAGAGACACCGACAACACGAGCGAAGAAAAGGCGCGGGGGGGTGGGTCGAGCCGCCTCAGTCAACGGGGAACGGAAGTTGGGCCGTCGAGGGACCGACATCGGCCGGCATCCCCACCCGCGTCATGCGTTGGCGCTGGTGGGTGATGATGTTGCGCTCACGTTGTCTGTGTATCTGTTCGTCCCTTTTTCAGGACGGGTTGTCCCTTATTCCGGGGTTCGCTTCGAAAAGCTCCCGGTCTCCCGTCCTGTCGCCCCCAGTCGGCCAAGCCTGCCACCAAAGGCAGTAGGCCGCCCCTGCTTCGGGCGGCCTACACGGTACCTAGGAGGAGTGGAGGAGAGATGAACAGCCAATGAGGAAATCACATCGCGTACTGCTGCGGCACTCGCGTGCCTCGAAGACCGCTGCGGATCTATTCGATCGGGCAGCGGTGTGTTCCAAAAGGTTGCTTGTCAAAGGTAGCCACAGGCAGCGTATGGTAAGGCTCGATTCTCGCGGCTCCTTGGTGCGGCAGTGCCTCCTCAACTTCCAACATCGCTCTGTCCGCACACCTGGCCGAGGAAGGGCGGGTGCTGGACCGTCCAGCAGTTGCTCACATCGGGGGTGAGTCCCATCCTTGTCTGGCGGATCTTTGGCATTTCGCTCTATCCGCCGGGCACTCGTTCGGCCGTTTCATTCAGTGTTTACCTGGCTCCTTGTATTGCTTGGGCAACCTCGGGTGTCTGCAGATCCTATAAGCGAACGCCGTGCCAACTCACAGAGGGCCCTCACGGCCCCCACGCGTGTCGTTTATTGCGACCTGGATGCAAACTGAACAGTTATTCGGGCGCTGATGGGCAGTTGATGATCAGAGCGGAAGCCAAAAGCGCTGATCTGGGTGGGTGATCGGACCTGTGCAGCGGGGTTATCGGGATTGGGCTTCATTCTTGGAGCGTCCCGCCATACGATGGAGGCGGAGATGAACATGGATTGGAGCGAAGCGCAGGCAGTCAACCAGGGAGCGGCCGGCCACGCGGAGGTGGGTGGCGCCGCCGTCGCGGACGCCCCACCGGCCCCCACCAAGGCCCCTCCTCGTCCCGCCCCCACCCGCACGCCGCCCCGGCAACTTCCCCAGTGGCAGGTGCTGCTGCACAACGACGATGTCAACGAGGTGCACTTCGTCGCTGAGACGGTGTTCAGCCTGACGCCCCTCAATCAGCAGGAGTCGGTCAAGCGGACGCTGGAGGCCCACCGCCGGGGGTTGTCGTTGCTGCTCGTCACCCATCGCGAGCGGGCGGAGTTGTACGTGGAGCAGTTCCGCAGCAAGCACCTGACCGTGACGATCGAGCCGGCGAGGTAGCCGATTGCCCCGCCACCATTCAGCCTCTGCCGGGGGTGGCCAACGCCGCTCAGCAGTACAAATCTATCCGTTTTAGGAGTTTTCTGGCATCCGCCGGGCGATCCTCGCGTACCTTTGAGTGCGTACACCCACTCACGGGAGGATCACCATGCGAATAGGACGTGGCTTCACGCTTGCGGAACTCGTGGCGCTGCTCGCCATCCTGGCGCTGGCGGCCTGCTTCATCACCCCGACGCTCGCCCAGGTGCGCGGCCCGGATGCCCAGAAGCAGCGCTCGACCGCCAACTTGCGTCTGCACGGACAAGTGCTGGCGCTCTATGCCAACACGCATCGGGGGGAGGTGCTGAATCCCTTCAATGAAGACAGGCCCATGGCGCGCGTGATTCCACCCTGGGCTGGTGGCGCCGCCTACTCGATGCGGAGAGACGCCTACTCCTACCACTGGGGCGACCTGATCAGACTGTACTACGAGGACTATGAGCGAGCGGATGTCTTCGCCGCGCCAGGCGATCAAGAGACGCTCGATGGTTTCATCGACCACCCCGACGGACTGTATGACATCTCGTATTGGTACAGCCAGACGATGTATTACGACTGGCATCGGTTTGAGAATGCAGATGGGGGGAGCTCCGATGATGCAGATTTTGATGACATGAAGCGCAATGAGATCGCGGACATGCGCTTTCCTTCCCTCAAGATCGTTGTTCTTGAGAAGCAGGACTTCGCCACGCCGGCGAAGCTGCTCTTCTCGCATCCCGAGGCTCGCGTGGGGATGCTGCTTGGTGACGGGTCGGTGACCGTATCCGACAACCCGCCGCTCTACGACGCCATCGCTGCCGACCCGTCTCTGGCGCCATCCGGCGGCAACTGGGCGGACGAAGGCGGGCTGGGGCAGTACGGGATGAACAACCAGTTCTCGCCCGACGAGCTCCTGGAAGATCAGCAGCACCTCTACCCCGCGTTCTACCTCTGGACGCGCGAGGGCATCAAGGGGCGCGATCTCTTCTGACCGCCATGCGAGATCCACGTGCGGAGATGGAACGTGTTGCACTCATTGTCGAAGTCGCTCTACCTCACCGATACCTGCTCGTCAGATTGCACCTGACCACTACTCAAGGGAGCAATGCCATGGGATTGAGAAAGGGTTTCACACTCGCGGAACTGGCCGTCCTCACCGCCATCCTGGCGCTGGCGGCCTGCCTCATCACACCAACGCTCGCCCAGGTGCGTGGCCCGGATGCCCAGAAGCAGCGTTCGACCGCCAACCTGCGCCTGCACGGGCAGGTGCTGGCCCTCTATGCCAATACGCATCGGGGGGAGGTGTTGAATCCCTTCAACGAAGACAGGCCTGACGCGAGCGTGATTCCACCCTGGGCTGGTGGAGGCATCGCCTACTCGATGCAGAGAGATGCCTATTCCTACCACTGGGGAGAACTCATCCGGCTGTACTACGAGGACTACGAGCGAATCGACGTCTTTGTTGCGCCGGGCGATCTCGAGACTCTGGACAGCTTCAATCAAACCGGGCAGGATCCAATCTGGATATACGACATCTCCTACTGGTACAGCCAGACGATGTACTACGACTGGCGTCGATTTGAGGATGCTGATGGGGGCAGTTCTGATGACGCGGACAATTTGTATGTGAAGCGCAATCAGATGGCTGACATGCGTTTCCCATCGCGCAAAGTTGTCATTCTCGAAAAGCAGGACTTCACAACGCCGGACAAACTGCTCTTCTCCCACCCTGACGCCCGTGTCGGCATGCTGCTCGGCGACGGTTCGGTCACCGTCTCCGACAACCCGCCGCTCTACGACGCCATCGCCGCCGACCCGACGCTGACACCATCTGGCGGTAATTGGGCGGACGAATCCGGCCTGTCTCAATACGCCATGAACAACCGGCTCTCGCCCGACGAACTCTTGGAAGATCAGCAACACCTCTACCCCGCGTTCTATCTCTGGACGCGCGAGGGCATCAAGGGACGCGATCTTTTCTAGGCCCGACGCACCGAATCCCCACTTCTCTTGCGGAGTGACTCACATGACAAATACGACTCGCATTGCGACTCTTCTCTCTCTTGTTGGTCTTGGCGCCACGATCACGACAAGCACCGCCCTCGCTGACACGGAGCTACTCGTGATTCCGCGCCAGGTAGCGCTGAGCGGCGACCTGGCGCCCGGCACGAATCCCACCGTTTCCTTCATGCACCTCTGCCGCCCGATTCTCAGCGAGTCGGGGCATGTCGCTTTCGAAGCCATGCTCGATCGCAGCCTGGTTGGCCAGGAAGAGGATGGTGGCATCTGGGTCTGGGATGGCTCTCTCTTGCGCCTCGTCGTGCGCGAGGGCGATCCCAACGGCAGCTTCGCAGAGCTGAATGCGCCGCAGCTTCATCCCGACGGCAGCCTTCTCTTCACCGCAATGGACGACGGCGATGTGAAGGCTCTGTGGGATGAGCAGGACGGGGTGCTGACGCGCGTGGCGGGCGTTGGCGACTCGATCCCCCCCCTCAGTTATACACTTCACGAGTTCAAGACCGAGCCGATCCCAGGTTTCGGTTTTGTATCGTTCGGCGGAGGACAAGACTTCTACCCGCCGCCTGATTACTTTTGGATGTGGACGACCCGCTCAGGTGTGCTTGACACGGTGCTTCCGATCGGTACCTCTCTGCCAGGGATCGACCAGACACTTGGCGCAGTCTACGACCTCGCCCTCAGCGAGTCCGGTGAGCACGCCTTCTATGTTGACGATGAGTTACAGGACGAAGAGCGTGGAATCTGGCGCGAGCGCGACGGCGGCATTGTCAAGGTGGTCCAGGGCAAGGACTACCTGCCCGATGACGAGAATCGGTTCTACGAAGGCTTCAAGTGGCTGTCCTGCGGCGACGAGCGCAGCGGCTTCTTCGCCTTCGTTGATCGTGATTGGCCCGACAACCGCGCGGTCTATCTCGCTGACGACGACGGCCTCGAGCAGTTCGTCACGCACTACGACGATGCGCCGAACCTGCCCGGCGTGCAGGTACGCTTCTTCAGCCATCCCCAGGTCCTCGACAACGACGAAGTTGTCCTCACCGCCGCCTTGACCGGCGATGGCATCGACGAATCGAACAACACCGCCATCTGGCGCGGCGAACCCGACGACCTGCAACTCATCGCGCGCGAGGGTGAGCACATCCCCGGCCTCGCCAGCGATGTCGTCATTCGTGACTTCCAGGCGATCGCCGTCAACGAGGACTACGCAGCCCTCTACGTGACACTCTTCGGCTACACGGTCGGCGACAACGATCGAGCCCTCATCCTCATCGATCCCGATGGCGACAGACATCTCATCGCCCGCGTCGGCAACAAGTTCGATGTCGGCGGCGACGGCTCGGACCTGCGCAGCGTCAAGCACATCGGCATGCTCCCCGCCGACCCGGAACGCGGCCGGTCCCCCCTCAACGCCGGCGGCACGGTTGCCTTCATGCTCGAGTTCTACGACGGCTCCAACGGCGTCTTCACCGCCCACTTGGCTTCGCCTTGCGTCGGCGACATTGACGGCGATGACGACACCGATCAGTCCGATCTCGGGCTCCTGCTCGCGTCCTACGAACTCGATCCGGGCGATCCCGACTTCAACAGCGATGCGGATCTCAACGGCGATGGGACGGTGGGCCAGCAGGACCTGGGCATCCTCCTCGCCGACTACGAATGCGACCCCCACGAGTAGACCTTGCCCAGCCGATTACATCGGGTTTCCGGAGGCGTAGGGACTTGGTTCCCCCCGCAAGGTCACGCAGCCGCCTGCCTCTTCATTGTCAGTCGCTGAATCCTTCCCTGCTTCCGCGCGGTATAAGCGTGGCGCTGGTGCAGGAAGGAGTGACGGCGGCATGACGAGGCAGCGGCCGATGATGCGAAGTTGGCTGACACTGTGGATCGGCGTATCGCTCTTGCTGGGCGCGGCGACGACGTACGCCGTCGCCCTTGCTCTGCCGCAGGTGACGCCCGTGCAGCGGTACGAGCTCGTCCCCGATGATGCGGCCCGGGAGGCGGCCTGGAGCGTGGGGTACTTCTGTGCCCGGTTCGAGGCCTTTGGTTTGCGGCGCCTCGCCCTGGACCCGCACCTCGGCGAACGACAGACGCCCGCGTCCTCCCTGCCCAGCGCCTTCGTGCGCCGGTCGCTGAACGGGACGGACGAGCCCGTCGGTGCGGAGCTCTTGCTGCGGGCGACGAAGTTGGGCGGTTGGACGGCGGTGCCCACCACGGGGGCGGCTCGGCCGGACATGTGCTACTTCGTCGCTTCGGGGTGGCCCTTCGCGGCGTTGCAGGGGCGCGTGGAGTATCAGCTTCTCGACCCCACCACAGCCCGGGTGCAGTGGTTCTCCGGCGGTATCAACAAGCCGACCAAGGTGGCGGGCGCGATGGTGACCGCGCCTCCCACGCCGATCCGCTTGAACCTGGGCCCCGCCATCGTGCCGTTGCAGCCGACGCGCTTCGGCTTTGCGGCGAACACAATGCTGACGGCGGTGGTGTGGCTGGCGCTCTTGGGAGGGGTCAGCTCGGGCCGGCGGCGACTGCGGGCCCGCCGCGGCGGCTGCCCACGCTGCGGCTACGACCTGCGGCGGTGCGAGACGCCCGGCTGTCCGGAATGCGGCTGGCGACGTGGGTAGCTGCACCCGATAGAGGGGGCGCTCGGTATCGGTAGCAGGCGTGGAGCGAGACCGGGCGGGACACGCCAGGTCCCAGAACCCGCCGAATCGGAGGTTTCTCGGTTGACCGCGCCTGGAACACGTCGCATTCTGAATCACGGCACGTTGTGTTGTCTCACAACTCTGCGCACACAGAACTAGATCAAGGAGGGCAGACCATGTCACGGGTATTCGATTCTTGCACGAAACGCCTCGGGGGTGTCTCGATCATCGGCGCTGTGGTTGGCGTCATGCTCGCCACACCCGCCTGGGCTACCGAGAACGTCCAAACACACCTGGTGCAGGATGGCCAGGGCACCAGGGTGGTGGAAACGACCACGCCTGCCGACACGCGCTACGCTGAATTCAAGTTCGGAGATTCTGTTTCCAGTCGCGACGGTGAGATCCTCTGGCAGAACTTCCTGACCGACGCTATCTACACGACGGCGGAAATCGCCATTCCTCCGGCCAAGCTGGGGATGGGCACCTACCTGAATCCCCCCAAGGAAGCGCAGTTGGCGGCCCTGGTTGGTGATGGCACGCTGGAGTGGACCTACCCAGGCACCAACTTCAAGGTCGCCGCCTCGCGCAATGGCAGTGTCATTGCCGGCCTCGATGACGACGGCAGCCAGAACCTGACCGTCTACAAGTGGAGCCC
>SWCB01004125.1_pt1 | contig 13035 bp, 10 predicted proteins | sample 4692901 | NCBI WGS metagenome assembly SWCB01 (sample SAMN10267276, study PRJNA491770) | bioreactor metagenome | isolation source: DHS bioreactor inoculated with subseafloor sediment | place: Japan: off Shimokita Peninsula | collected 2006-08 | reverse complement strand
AGCATTTTTGAAATCGAAAGTTTCCCCGCGGTTCATCACTTGGTTAGCACCGTAACAGGCGAACTAGACCAACAGTACTCGGCAACGGATTTATTACGTGCTTGTTTTCCCGGAGGCTCAATTACTGGCGCCCCTAAAGTGCGGGCTATGTCTATAATTGAAGAATTAGAACCGCATCGTCGTAGTATTTACTGTGGCAGCATTGGCTATATCAGTCGCTGTGGTCGCATGGACACTAGCATTACGATACGAACATTAGTCACTCAAAAACAGAAGATATACGCTTGGGCTGGCGGTGGAGTGGTTGCAGATAGCAAATCTGACAGTGAATATCAGGAAACACTGGACAAACTAAGTAGAATTCTGCCAATCTTAAGACAGTAGTCTATTTTATTAACTACTCTATTACCAAATGACTTGGAATAGTAACATTGTAACTGCTTAGATCTCGTTCATCGCTAACAAGATAAGCAGTTACAGTAAACACGGACAGTTTATGATCAGTCAGCAACAAATATTAAGCCGCTTTATGCTTGCGCCAACCACGGATTATGACAAGAGTCATAATGAGCGTGTACGCCAGCATGTATCTGCTACAGATACTTTTAAGCTTGCGGCTGTGCTGATCCCTCTTGTTCCCCGCAATAATACATACAATATTGTATTAACTCGCCGTGCAAACCACTTAAAACATCACCCTGGTCAAATTGCTTTCCCTGGTGGTCGTCATGAAAGTTTCGATCAAGATTTAGCGGCTACAGCACTCCGCGAAACAGAAGAAGAAACTGGAATATTATGCAGTCGAAATCATATACTTGGGCAGCTGCCAGCTCTGCCTACAATAAGCGGATATATGGTAACGCCATTCCTTTCAACAATAGCAGCAGATTACCAGCCAAAGCTTGACCCCAGCGAGGTTGATGAGTTATTCGAAGTGCCAATTCAATACTTATTAAACCCAGTGAATATGCACAGTCAGCAGTTTCAAATAAATGGCCACCTACATAATATTTATTCAATTCCATTCAGCAATTATTCAATTTGGGGAGCCACTGCCCAAATGATCAAGTTGTTATCAAAACAGCTTTGGTATTAAAAATACGCCTTCTAACACGTCATTTTCCCTAACTTCTTCGTAACACCCTACGTGATCAAGATCACCTTTAATTGTATTGCAAATATCACCAATTACATAACGGGATCAAGATCAAAGTTTTACTTCTGGAAATAGCGAAAATGCGCCCCGTTCCTAATTCCCGTTCCGTAAAACACTTTGGATAGATAATCATGCAAACCACTTCGAATACAGCAGCGACTACCGCAGCAAAAGCAAGTTGGACGTATAAAGATTTCACTTGGGCACTATCACTATTTGGCACAGCAGTAGGCGCTGGCGTTCTTTTCCTTCCAATTAAAGCGGGCGCTGGTGGCTTTTGGCCTCTAGTTATTCTGGCTCTTATTGCACTGCCAATGACTTGGTTTGCACATAAAGGTCTTGCTCGTTTCGTTCTTTCAGCAAAAAACCCTGAAGCAGATATCACTGATACTGTTGAAGAGCACTTCGGTAAGTCTGGCGCAAAAATCATCACTTTCGCTTACTTCTTTGCTATCTATCCGATTGTTCTAATATACGGTGTTGGTATTACAAACACTGTAGATTCTTTCCTAGTTAACCAAATGGGTATGGATTCAATTCCACGTTGGTTGCTATCTGGCGGCCTAATCATAGCAATGACTGCTGGTGTTGTGTTCGGTAAAGAACTGATGCTTAAAGCAACGTCTGCAATGGTTTACCCTCTAGTATTTATTCTACTAGCACTATCTATCTACCTAGTGCCTGAGTGGAATACAACAATGGTTTCTGTTAGCCCTGATTGGAGCTCTATGCCTTCTGTTATTTGGCTAGCAATTCCAATTATTGTTTTCTCTTTCAACCACAGCCCAATCATCAGCCAGTTCTCTAAAGAACAGCGCCGCGTTTACGGTGAAGATGCAGTTAAAAAGACTGACATGATCACTGGCGGTGCAGCAATGATGCTTATGAGCTTCGTTATGTTCTTTGTATTCTCTGTTGTTCTTTCTCTATCACCAGAGCAACTAGCTATTGCACAAGAACAAAACATCAGTGTTCTATCGTACCTAGCGAACATTCACGAATCTCCGCTAATCTCAATTCTTGGTCCTCTAGTTGCTTTTGCTGCTATCACTTCAAGCTACTTCGGTCACTTCCTTGGTGCACATGAAGGTCTTGTTGGTCTAGCGAAATCTAGCTCTAAGATGCCAGTTAAAAAGATTGAGAAAATCTCTCTTGGTTTCATCGTTATTACAACTTGGATGGTTGCGGTAGTTAACCCAAGCATCCTTGGTATGATTGAAACAATGGGTGCACCGATGATCGCTGCAATCTTGTTCCTAATGCCTGTTTTTGCTATGTACAAAGTACCAGCAATGGCGAAGTACAAGACATCTGCACCGGTACAAGTTTTCACTGCTCTATGTGGTATTGCTGCAATTACTTCAGTAATCTACGGCGCATTATAAAAGATTCATCTACTCTAGCCGTAATGAATGATCATTTACGGCTTTTTCTTCTGAAAAAATGTGCTACAACGCATAGTCTTCTAAGTCAATTAGAGTAGAATAGACAACACAAAAGAGCAGGAAGCATTTGCCTACTGCTCTTTTTGCTTTTTTAGTGATCTCGCCAAGGAAGGGGCGGGAATTATAAAACTATGACAGTCTTGGCCGGAGGCAAGATCGCTTCCCCCGACTGAGGTAATACGCATGATCAGTGTTTTTGATATCTACAAAATTGGTGTGGGTCCTTCCAGTTCACACACTGTTGGTCCAATGAAAGCAGGTAAGGAATTTATTGATGACTTACGCGCGATGGGCAAATTACGAGATATAACCAAAATTACCGTTGACGTTTATGGCTCACTTTCTCTTACCGGTAAAGGTCACCATACAGACATCGCTATCATCATGGGTCTTGCAGGCAACAGTCCTGAACACGTTGATATTGACAGCATCCCCGGTTTTATTGCTCGTGTAGAAGAAACAGAACGCTTACCTGTTGGCATGCACTGCCACACAGTAGAGTTTCCTCGTGAAGGAGGTATGAATTTTCATACAACTAATCTTTCTCTTCACGAAAATGGTATGACTATCACCGCTTGGATTAGCGATGAAGTGTCGTACACTAAAACTTATTATTCAATCGGTGGTGGTTTCATCGTCGACGAAGAAAACTTTGGCAAAGAGCAAGTTTCAACGGTCAAAGTACCTTACATGTATACTAAGGCTGAAGGTCTTCTTGCACACTGTAAAGAACATGGCCTTTCTGTTAGCGCACTTGTTATGGCTAACGAACGTGCAATGAATGCTGAAGACGAAATTAATACTTACTTCGCAAACATCTGGAAAGCCATGCGTGAATGTATGGAACGAGGTATGAACGAAGAAGGTATTCTACCTGGTCCACTACGTGTTCCACGTCGAGCAGCGGCACTTCGCCAACAACTGATAACGACGGAAAACCTAAGTACTGATCCGATGACGGTTGTTGACTGGGTTAACATGTACGCATTTGCTGTAAACGAAGAAAATGCAGCGGGTGGTCGTGTTGTTACTGCACCAACAAATGGCGCGTGTGGCATCATTCCTGCGGTACTGGCTTACTACGATAAGTTCATCCAGAATGTTGGTCCTAAAGATTACACGCGTTATTTTGCAGCTTCTGGTGCAATTGGTGGTCTTTATAAGCGCAATGCATCTATCTCTGGTGCTGAAGTAGGCTGTCAGGGTGAAGTGGGGGTAGCATGTTCAATGGCTGCAGCGGGTCTTGCTGAACTGATGGGCGGTAGCCCTGATCAAGTTTGCATAGCAGCTGAAATCGCGATGGAGCACAACTTAGGTCTAACATGTGATCCTGTTGCTGGTCAGGTACAGGTTCCATGTATCGAACGTAATGGTATTGCTGCAGTTAAAGCGATTAACGCATGTCGTATGGCACTACGTCGTTCTTCTGAGCCTCGAGTTTCACTTGATAAAGTAATCGAAACAATGTTGGAAACAGGTAAAGACATGAACGCTAAATACCGTGAGACTTCTCTAGGTGGCCTGGCTATTAAAGTTATCTGCTAAATCCGTCACTGTTTAATATTAAAAGCCATCCGTTACTTATCAGAAACGGGTGGCTTTTTAGTTTCAGCCATAGTAATTACATTAGTTACCGCTCTTTATTCGTTTATAGAGGCTAACTCTTTGCAGCCTTCAGCAATGCCTCAATATCTTCAGCGAGAGCCTCTCCACTTTGCAACGTGGTTAGCCACGAGATAGGTATCCCCTTTTCATCACCAAAGCCATAACACGCACCCGCAAGTGCACCAATCAAGATCCCCCGCCCGCACGTATCACCTGAAACCAGAATATTTTTCATTATCGCTTCAGTATAGCTTTCACTGTTTTGTAAAATCCAAGCTGCCATCGGAACACTATCTTCTAAATGGCATGCTGAACTGATAAGTGAAAAAACATGAGTGAGATCGTTAACATCTCCATCCAATAACCGTACTTTTTCAATCTTATCTTGAATTTCAACAGGTGATTTCACCTTTAACACATTAAGCACAGGTTCCATCCGTCGAGAACGCAGTGCTTCATTCAATGCACTCGCAAATGCTTTGGCTGTTGCTAACGCCAGTTCATTTTGATGCGTAATCCCTACGATGCGGTCGATTTCTTGCTCTAACTGTTCTGACGGGTATTTAAGCGCAACCAATGCAGGAATAGCACACAATGCTGGGTTTTGATCATCTTCACTACTGCCAGAGTCTTCGGGCCAATCATCAGGTTCGAGTGAAAATAAAGTCAATAATAACGCTTTCGTTGGGCTATCAACGTAGCCAATGAAATCACCACCAGGACCAAAGTAATCAAGAATATGTTGCTGAATTTGATGTGTACTTATCTCTGGTTCCGCAAGTAAACGTATATACAATGCCAACCATTCACCATAAGCGGTTAACTCACCCGCCGTTAAGCTATCATGAGCGTAATAGCCTTCAACGTCTTTGTAATGCAGGGCATTGGGTTCAATAAAGGGAAAGTGTGGTAATTCAGATAGCGTTTTAATTCGCTCAGGTGAATAAATCCAATGCGTCCCCATACTTGCAGCATCGGCAACTAGCGCACCAATAAGGGCAGCGTAACGCTGAGCCATAACTCCTCCTTAAATTTGCTTTAGGCATGGCGCTTTTCTGATTGCTTTCTTATCGCATACCGATCGTTTGCTGTAAAAAGCACCAATTTGTCGTTCAATAGCTCTAAGCATAGCGTATTGAAAAACCGCATTCAGAAATTCATCCAATATCTTAAGAGCAACCCACTAAGTGAGCTTAAATTGATATAAAGCACTTCTATACTCTATTCTCAGTTTAGATTTCACCCTATACTCCAGACAACAGCAAGGATGGCAACAGTTAAAAAGGCGCTTTGAGTTACCGCTACTTTCGAGAACTATCTACAAGATGAAATACAAACATATCCTTTCTCAAAGCCACATTTCACTCAAAGAATTTTATATTGATAATCACCTTATTGCCAAAATCAAGAACAGTACAGGCATTATAAATATCAACGGTAATAAGATTAGAATAAAGAAAGATTCAACATTTATCATTCCAAAATTTAGTCATATATCTTGTTCTATAACCCAACAAAGTAATGCACAGATCGAGCTTGAGTTATTACTCATCAGTGAGAAAACATTAACCGATACTTTCACTAATTTAAGCGCGATAACTCATATGGGTGCTCAAGCAAAAACAAATACGCCCAATTACTTTGTAGAAACACCTGAAACTATTGCCAATAACTTCGCACTGTTCCAGCAAGCATTGCCTGTATTGGGCGATCCGCAATTAGAGCAATGTTTCTTGAAACAATCTTTAGTCTTTATCCTAATGGCATTAGATGAAGCAAATGTCGATGTTTTTAATGTGTTTCGATTTAATTATGATGAACCTAAAGAGCGTATGATTGCACGTTTAATCACACTAGATCCGAAGCGTAAGTGGAGTGTCGATGATATGGCGAAGGCACTCTTCACGACACAAACGACATTGCGCCGTCACCTTGCCAAAGAAGGGGTATCATTCAGCCAATTACTGCTGGATATAAGAATGGGGATAGCATTAAATTATTTAACGTTTGCTAATTACTCTATTTCTCAAATTAGCCATTGCTCAGGGTTTGGCAGTGCCGCTTACTTTTGTGATGCTTTTAAACGTAAATATGGTATTACGCCATCGCAGTTTCGCACCAACTCACGCGAAAATAACGACATGTCTGTGTTAAATAGGCTCACTCCAACGCAATAGTCATAGTCATAGTCAGTACTGCTTAATTGCTGGAGGCAGCGCTTAAGATTAAAGTTAAATAGCGCCAAAAATTAGACACAAAAAAACCTCGCCTAGTTAATCACTAGTACGAGGTTTTTTTATCGTGAAAGATTAAGCAGCAGCTTTTAGGCTTACTTTTTCTTTCTTCAATTCACCAACAGGTAGAATTGTACGACCGTATTCGTTGTTCAATACTTGTGCCATTGCAAAGTAAATTGCACTTGCGCCACAAATAATACCTTCGAAACCAGCAATTGTACCGATTAACTCGCTACCCGTGAAATCACGTGCAGCAAGAAGGAAGAATAATACCGTTAAAGAACCAAATACGAACTGCTTAGCACGTGGGTAGCAAAGAGAACCAACGAACATAAATGCAGTGAATACGCCCCAAAGGCCTAAGTACCAACCCATGAAGTGTGCAGGGCTTGCATCAGCTAGGCCCATCTTAGGCATAACTATAAGGCCAACAAGTGTTAACCAGAATAGACCGTAAGAAGTAAATGCTGTAGTACCAAATGTATCACCACGCTTAAAGCACATCATGCCAACAAGCACTTGACCGATACCACCGTAGAAAATACCCATAGCAAGAATCATTGAATCAATCGGGAAAAAGCCCGCATTGTGGATATTTAAAAGGATTGTGGTCATACCAAAACCCATTAAGCCTAATGGCGCTGGGTTAGCTAGTTTTGTGGACATTTAGTTCCCCTACAGGAGTAAAATTCAAAAAAATCAATAAAATTTCAAAAATGGATGCATTACAAATGCGCCGCGCATTCTAATGGATGCTGAAGAGTAGATCAATCCCAATTATGGCGAAAATTCAACCAAAGATAAAAAAAATAGGTTTAGAAACACGAGAAGTAAAGCGGAGGTGTTAATGGAATGTTCGGTAATTGTACAAACGATCAAAACTCACAAAGCACCTCTACATAAGTAACTGTAAGTTAATGGTAAAAAATATATGAAACAAACTCCCCTCTCACTTTAAAACAACAAAAAACACACATTTAAAGTGCTGAGTTTATAATTGATTTTTTGTTACTAATTCTAAATACAGGCTGTCGTTAATGAGTAACATAAGAAAGTAGATAATACGTAGAAACAAAAAAAGTAGCCATTGGCTACTTTTCTGTTCATATTTGCACAATCAGTTACTCTGAAATTTCAACTTCTGCATTCTTTGCTGCATTAATTGGTATTTCAAGTTCTGCATTGCCATTTTGCTGAGTAGCTACACTTTCATCAATGCTTGATGCAGGCTTAGCTTCTAGCCGTAATTGTTGAATCTGTTGTTTCTGAGCTTCCACTAGCTTTGTTAACGCTGTTACCTGCTCTATAGATGTGTCGTTACTTTTATCATCAGCGTAATATGGCTGTGTTTGAATCGAAATTCTAAAGCCATTGATAAAAAAGTTATCGAGATTCAACTTCGCTTGTGATCTTATTGGCTGATTGCGCAGATCTTGATTATCTAGAGCACGAGAAATACGCAGTAACTTATTTTCTATTTCTAGAATGAAATTTTCATAGTCATCTTTGCTGCGATCTCGTAGACCTTTCACTTCAAGCGCAATATGAGCGGCATGATCAAGTTCAAATTGAATCTCGATAACTTTCTTATCAATGGCTTTAAAATTTCGAGGCGTTAAATCAATAATACGATTACCGTCAGTAATTTCTGTTTCAACACGAGAGTAACTTAACGGCGCATAATAGCGCACATCATTTCTACGTAGTTCACGCAGCTTCGTCTCAAGAGGTGCAATATAAATCTTCTTTACTGTTTTAATTTCTAAGCTAAAGCTACGCTCTAAAAATTCTTCTTGCTCTTCTCGTGCATCAGAAACATCATCATTATCTATATAATTGAACAGCTTGGCATAAAAACGGTTTAGCCTTGTATATTCACTGCGATAATAACGCGCAGCATCTAAAGAATTAAGGTAAGCCATTTGCTTTATCGCTGGTGCAAGAACCCTGTCTGACTTAACTTTTAGTTTATCTAGCTTAGTCAACGTTATCTGTGCTTGATTAATTTCGTCTAAAAAACGTTCAAGATAAGTCGTCGATGAAAAAATAGAGTAGCTTTTAAATGCTGTCTCAGGTGAACCTGCAAAGCTTTGATAAATCGAATCTGCTTTTTTCCAATGCGCTTGAACAACATCATATTTATTGGGTGAATAGAGCTGTAAATGCTCAATACTTTGTATTTTTCCCTGCCAATTTTGGTGAATATTTTGTGCGTTTTTGACTGCATCGCCAGTATTGATGGCCGACGTTACAGCTTGTCCATTGTCAGGAGTGCTTCCGCAAGCACTAAGCAATGCTGTTAACACAAGAGCAACTGCCACTTTTCCCATATAGTTCATATTCTTTATCCGATATTCTTACTTATTATTATCTTCTGTGTAATCTATTGATTATGTAAGCTAAACCTATTGATAAGGTTAAAATAAAGTCAAAAATTAATGCTATCACACATGATATTTATTGTGTATTAAGTGTATCTGACTATCACTTTGTACTAAAGCCTTTACTATTAATAAAGCATTTCATAAATGGTCGAGCCTCTTTATTTAAGGCATCAGTAATTTGTTCTGACCAAGACATTTCTTTATTTCCACCAGTACGGGTTCTGTAATATTCACGCACTTCTTCATCGTAATTTTGTAATTCAGGCTGATTAAGCACCTGTTGATACTGCTCTTGATGCACGATAATCGATTGCGGTAAACGCGGTTTAATTTCCGGATTTTGAGACGGGTAACCCAGGCATAACCCAAAAAGTGGAATCACATGCTGAGGCAGCGCTAAAACATCAGCCACTGCTTCTGGGTTATTACGAAGTCCACCAATATACACGCCGCCTAACCCCATAGATTCTGCAGCTAATAAACAATTTTGAGCCATAAGAGCTGCATCAACAGCCCCAATAAGCGTTTGCTCTGTAAAACCTAACTGCGCTTCTGGGTGAATTTGTTGGTGGCGATTAAAATCTGCACAAAAAACAAGAAACTCTGCAGCAGTCTCAACATAAGGTTGGCCACCCGCTAAGTGTGCTAATTTTTGACGCGTATCAGATTGAGTAACACGAATAATACTGACACATTGCATGAAGCTCGATGTCGATGCTGCTATTGCACAGTCAAGTAGAGACGATAGTAGTTCTGCATCAATAGCTTGATCGGTAAACTGACGAATAGAACGGTGTTGCATAATAGTGTCGATCGTTTGATTCATGGACATCCTTATCGCATTTATAATGGCACTTTACCAAGAGATAAACGACCAATGGTTCATTGACGTTTACATCTACCAGCTGAATCTTTCTTTCCCCAAAGAATAAGACTAGTGATAGATCAATTAATTCAACTTAATCTATCACAAATACAAATAAATAGGATTATTGAGCGAATTATTCGCATCTATTGCTCATTATACTTGGTTCGAGATATCAACTTTGCATTCCTGACATATTTGCTCAAGAATACCTTGCAAACGCTCTTTATTTAACGGCAATGGATTTCCTTTTATTGCATTAGATAATAATGCGTCTTCTGCCACTTCATCAAACATGGTATCGCACAATCCATATTCAGAGACAGGTGGCAAATTTAAACGCTCTAACGTTCGCTTGGTCCAAGCAATGCCATCTACAATATCAGCATCCATTCTGCCAGTAAGAATACAAGCCAACTGTCGATAACGATTAAGTACATCGGCTCGTCCAGCCTCTCTTGCTGCCAACACATTCTCTTGCATAACATACGGTGCAAGTTGCGCTGTAATCAAGCCATGCGGTGCACTCAGCCTGCCCCCCAACGATGAGGCTAATCCATGTGCTGCACCAAGCTTGGCATTAGCTAATGCCATTCCTCCTAACATTGCCGCAAATGACATATCAGAGCGCGAACGGGGATCATCATCTTCACAAGCTGGCACAATGGCACCCGCTAATCGCCGTAACCCTTCTTCACAAACCATATCGGTGAGTGGATTAGGCGCGCCACAGACATAAGCTTCCATTAAATGAGTGAACGCATCCATACCGCAGCATCCCGACAGGACAGGATCCATACCGTAGGTTAATGTCGGATCGATGATCGCTAAGTCGGGCAGCATATCAGCGCTTCTTAGGCTAACTTTTACATTTTCTTGTGCTGAGCGAAGCACGGCATTTTTACTGACTTCAGATCCGGTACCTGAGGTAGTGGGAATCGCAATGAATGGCAAGGGTTTAGCTTGAAGCGGTACATTACGTCCAACCACTTCCACATAGTCATACACACTGCCTTGGTTTGGTATCAATGCGGCAAGGGCTTTACCAGCATCAAGTACGCTACCACCACCGATAGAAATCACCATATCAGGTCGAAAACGCCTACCCATTGCAGCCATTTCTTCAATCATTGCAATAAGAGGCTCACCCAATACAGCCACTTGCTGATAACGCATGTTTTGTTGCTTTAAATAATTAACTAAAGGTTCAGAGCGCTGACTATCTTTCCCTGTTACCAATAAAACACTGTAACCAAATTGATTGAATGTAGAGAATGAGTTGATTAACGCCCCTTCACCAAAAACAATCCTTGACGATGTCATAAACTGAAACATAGGTACTCCATTACACAAACTACAATACAAATTTGAATAATCACCCGAAACTCAGTCGTGTTAATAACATTGCATGTCTACCTGACGGCTTTACTTAACTGAAAATAAGTGAGTATTTAAATTGATACACATATACCCAAGTTAGTATTACGGAATATTGGTTACTCATTTTGATTCTGAACAATATTTGACCGCTATAAAATTTCAACTTGAAGGAATAAGTTCTTCGTCACATAACGTGCTGATAAAACACATAAGAACATGTCATAAAAGTGACGTTTAATTAGCATGTTAGCGTACACACTAAATCCGTTCATTTTCCAAGGTGTCTACAACGTCAAAGAAAAAACAGACTCTTTAGTCTAGTTTCGTCGTTTATATACAAAAAAGCGTCAATCGTTTTTATCTATCAGAGTAAGAGATAAAACCCGCTTTCTCATCGGTCGTTGGCAAGTTATAGTAAACACAATAAATTTGAGGAGAGATATTATGTTCGTTGTTATTTTTGGTCGTCCTGGTTGCCCATTCTGTGTTCGTGCAAAAGACCTTGCTGAAAAACTAAAAGAAGAGCGCGATGATTTTAATTTCCGTTACGTAGATATTCACGCGGAAGGCATCAGTAAATCAGACCTAGAAAAAACGGTTGGTAAACCTGTTGAAACAGTTCCTCAAATTTTTGTTGACCAAGAGCACGTTGGTGGCTACACAGAATTTGAAGCATACGCAAAAGAAAACCTAAGCCTTTTTCAATAATGGCGAACAGTAAATAACAGCGTAATAGTTGTTAGATGAATCAATAGGGCTGATCTTTCAGCCCTTTTTAATACCTTTATTTCCGACCTTCTACTTTACCCCCGCGAAACGATACGAAGATATAAGGGCTATAACATACGATGAACGATGATACTTATTTTCAACGTAGAACAACTAGATCTATAAATAAGTGCCTTGCCTAGAACCCAACAGATTCTCGCGGAAACGAGCATCCTGAGGTAGCTTGGGTATAAGATGTGCAGAAGGCATAACTTTATCTAATAGCTATTCTAAGAAAAAAATAATCGAATAAATGTGGAATTCTGATATGACAAATCTCTAAAATCAGCTAGAATTTCGTCACTTTTGTTGTGTTCCCCTTCCCGGAAAATATGTTGTGAATATCGATGTAGCATCCCTTCTCCATCAGAATGATATTCTGTTGCTTTTTGTTGTTCTCGCTGTTGGTCTAAGTTTTGGTAAGATTCGTTTTGCTAAGATGCAAGTAGGCAATTCTATTGGTGTTTTACTTACGGCCATACTGTTCGGTAATGCCGGATTCACTTTCAATACTGAAGCATTAAATATTGGCTTTATGCTGTTTATTTTTTGTGTGGGTATAGAAGCTGGCCCCAACTTTTTTGGTATTTTCTTCCGAGATGGTAAACACTACCTTTTACTCGCCCTTGTTGTGCTGCTTTCCGCCATAGCTATCACTTTAACCATGACTCATTATCTTGGGCTTGATATAGGTTTAGCGACAGGCTTAATGGCTGGTTCATTGACGGCAACACCTGTGCTTGTAGGTGCAAAAGACGCATTGAATTCCGGATTATCTGGTATTAGCGATCCTGACATCATTAAGCAAACCATTGATAGCCTAAGCGTTGGTTATGCAATGTCTTATTTGATGGGATTAATTAGCCTTATTTTTCTCGCTAAGCTAATGCCTAAGTTACAGAAACAAGATCTTGCTGAGTCGTCGCAACAAATTGCGCGAGAACGCGGTATTGGTGAAGTTTCTCAGCGTAAAGTGTATTTACCGATTATTCGCGCTTATCGCGTTGGTCCTGAGCTTATTAACTGGATTGATGGCCGTAACCTGCGAGAGTTGGGTATCTACCGTCAAACTGGCTGCTACATTGAACGCGTACGACGAAACGGCATATTAGCTAACCCTGATGGTGATGCTATTTTACAAGAAGGTGATGAGATTGCCTTAGTGGGTTACCCAGACAGCCATGCACGCTTGGAA
>SWCB01005680.1_pt1 | contig 13041 bp, 11 predicted proteins | sample 4692901 | NCBI WGS metagenome assembly SWCB01 (sample SAMN10267276, study PRJNA491770) | bioreactor metagenome | isolation source: DHS bioreactor inoculated with subseafloor sediment | place: Japan: off Shimokita Peninsula | collected 2006-08 | reverse complement strand
GATCTTAAAACCAGCACCCGACAAATGATGAGGTTTAACCGACTTTGGCACCCAGAGCAGATTCATGCTGAATGGTTGAGTGGTCGTTCTGCGCCTATTGGTTTTTACTCAGATAGTACAACGGATGGTGCAACAACAACGAGTCATACTCCATCGGTTGGAACAACTAACCCATTTCAGGTGGTAATTAATGAAAGCCCTAATGCTTATCCAGCGAAATTAGAGCAATACATTAATGATTTAAACAAAAAATCTACGGCTGTGCGTTGTTATAACGGTGGTTTTGATAGTCAGAGTTTTGTGAATGGTTTTGGGCTTAAGCAATGGTATAACACATGGTTTAGACCAGCGGGTTCTAATGTAGACTTCTCTGATGTCAAAATGATTGTGATTGGTTTTGGTACATCGGAGTCAATTAATCTGAATGATACAGCTACCGTTCTTGATGATTATTCGATTGATGTGGAATGTGTCATTGTGGATTGTTTTTTGCGAGGTGTACAGCCTGCCCTTCAGACACCAGTAATGACCACTCAGCATGTTGGTAATACAGTAAAATATCGGGATGGTGACCAGAGCTTTACTATTATTGAAGCGGTTCAGAGTCAGTTGGTTGAAAAGTACGATTTAGACCATTTCTCATTTCATGAGCATTGGGAAAAAGCGTTAAGAAACTTCACTGGTTATAAGTACCGTGATTTGATTGCACCAGATATGACTCATCCAAGTAATATGGGCCATCGTGTTCATGCTGCTTACTTGGGCACTAAATTTTGTCGCCGTTATGCAAGCTTAGAAGAAGGGCAAAAATTCACGAATATCTTTGCAGGCCACCCAGCATTTATTCCTGTAGATGATAGTGAAATCATTGCACCAGATTTTCAAGGCGGTTTGGTTCTCAAGCCAATAGTTGGGACGCAATCAAATGAATCCTATTACTACAGTTGGCTTGATTCAGATGGCAATGGTAAATCACCCGGTGATGTATTGTTGGAATTGAATGTGTATGTTGAAAAACCATGCGTGTTATATCAAACAGCTGTACAAAATAATCGAAAGAAGAAAAATATCACGATTGAGTCGTACACTCTCGAAGGTACTTCGTCGGGTACTGGTAATCTATTTGATGAATATCAACAGCCAGAAACCTTATATCACACACATAAACAATTTATTACACTCCTTACGTTTGGGATGAATAAGATTTATGTTAATGCAAGCTCTGATGCCCCAGACCAAATGTTAGGTGGTTTTTATTTGGTTGATATGGATGAGGTTCCAAACTTAGTATTTGGTCGTGGTACAGGCGGTAGTTCGTATATAGAAAAATCCATCATCTTCCCAGATGTTTGTACGAATTATATAGCTTGGACAGGTCGAAGACGCAACCAAGGGAATATTGGTTATTATAATAATTTTGATAACCATAACTTAAACGTAGCATTCCAATTGAAAATGAATTTTGCAGTTGGTGCAACCTATCAAATCTTTACTCATTACAATGATCTGGATGACTTTCAGCAGGGCCATAATTTAGTAGAAATTACTGGTGACAACATAACTCTTAAAGTATCAACCAAGTCAGGCCTTTCTACTGTCGTTACAAAAAATGTTCCTGGTTTGAATGCCCTGCTGGTATACGGAGCAAACATTGATCTTTTATTCCAGTCGAAGTTTTATGCCGATGACGGTGCACTTCTTAACATACAGGTTAATGGTGCTTCCGTATTTTCTCACCAAGCCGAACTTGGTCAGATATGGACAGATGGTTACGGTTTTGATGCTCAGGCTTTTATGTGTAAGAACATTCGAATTACATCTAGGTTGCCATTTTCAGCTCCAATAGACATAAGTCGGTACTTCTAGTTACAGGGAATTATGCTAACTCTAAACGGAACTCAACTCCCATTAAAGAACTTACGCATTAGCGTTCGTCAGCAATTAGCCGGACAGGATATGTCCGGCCAAACTTCGGCAACAGACCAAGCGGAAACGGGCAGCAAAGGTAAGGTGCTGGCAGTGACTGGCGTCATACCTTTCAAACAGTCTCGGCTGTTAGTCAACATCTTCAGTATGGCGAACGCCCAAGATAATGGTGCACGCCATGTGTATCGAATCAGTAATAAAACCGCTGAAACGTTAAAAATACGTCAGGTTAAATTTCAAGGCTCAGTCAGTGTGAATGAACAATCAAACCTCAGACAATGGGATGTGTCCTTTGAATTGATTGAACATCTATCCGTGCCTGAACGTATTGAACAGCGCCAGCCAGATAAACCTGCCGCACAACAAAAAGCTCAGGGTGTCACAACACCCGTTGATAGTGGTGAAAAGAAAGATGTACCACCGGGAACAGAGGTGGAAACGTCATTTGTAATGAGTGTATTAAAAAGGATTGATAACTCACTAGCATGACAATTAACAATAAGTTCTTATGCCGCGCCTACCTTGGCAGTGAAAAGGTCAAAGTAAAATCTTATCGAGTCATCTTTACTGAGAACACACCGGGTCGCTGTAACATTACTGTTGAAGGCAACCCCGACTTAAATACCATCGTGGCGGTTGATTTAGGGTGGGGCGATGCCATTAGCCGTGTCTTTCTCGGTTATATCGAACGGGTGCAGCCTTCTGAAAATGGTTGGTCAGTTATATTCTGTCGTGAACTTGCCGCCGTGCTTTATCAGCCTATCAATATAATCATGCGTCACCCAACCTTAATGCAGTTGCTTAGTAACCTGACTAATAAAACAGGGCTGCAATTTGTCACCCCAGATAAAGCCTACAGCCAAACATCTATCCCTTGCTTTTACAGTGACGGTAATGGTTATCGTGTGATGGATGAATTAGGCCAAGCATTCAGCATTGATGATTTGTTCTGGCAGCAGCAAGGCAACGGACAGATATTTGTTGGTAGCTGGAAAGATTCATTCTGGGCAGATAAACCCATCACCATACCTAACGAGTTAATGACCCATCACACCGCCAGTAAATCCGTGAAAGTGCCAGCCATCCCTAAATTAAAGCCGGGTGTGGTGGTGAATGGAACACGAATCACAGGTGTCGAGTTTGAAGGCACGGAGGCAAAAATCACATGGAAGGTGCAATAAAGCGGATTATCTTTAGATTATTCCCCGAACTCACTGGTCGATGGCATTTACCGCGCTGGGGTAAAATTGTCGCCTTGCCAGAACTGCCGGAAGAAGGGCAATTGTCTGATCGTTTTTATCCTTACTATGCCGCAAATGTTCAACTCCTTGATGAAAAAGGTATGGAATATAAAGACAAGCCACCCTTGCAAGCCGTTCCTTTGCCTATTCCCGGTCTTGGTGATCATGCGGGTCGTCTAGAACCACCCGCGATTGGCAGTATTGTTGAGATAGGGTTTATCTTTGGTCAGCCAGATAAGCCCTTTATCCGTTGTGTATTACCATTAGGTTTCAAGTTACCGGCTATCAAAGAAGGGGAAAGCCGCTATCAACAGAGAAAAGGCGTATATCAGCTGGTAGACCAAGAAGGTAACTTTGAGCGAAAAACGGACAAAGCCGACAAACTTGAATGCCTCAACCAGCGTATCAAAGTGCTGGAAAATCGATTGGCTGAAATTGAAGGAAATCATACTGAACGTGTGGGTGGTACTAAAGCCACCACAGCCAAGAACATTACAGAGGATGCAAATACAATCAAGATGAACGGTGGAAAAGGTGTATGTACCGGTGCGAGCATCTGCCCGTTCATGGGTAAACCGCATGTCGATGTATCAAGTACTGTATTCGCAGGGAAAGATTAAAATGGCACTCAGTAAAGCGTCACTGAAACAGAAATTGGAAACCGAACTGAAAGCCAAGGGTTTCGTACTTGATGGTGAGTTTGCAATGGCAGGCATGATGGCAGAGGCGATTGCCAATGCTGTCGTGGATGAAATAACCCAGAACGCGAAGGCTAATGTGAAGGGGGGAAGTTCTGCCGGAGAGCACTCAATTATTTAATCGAGGGGCACAATTCTTGTCAGCTGTCGCCATTTTGTCGCCATTCTATGTTTTTTGGCTTTTATGTTTAATTGTAGTTGATTGATTTTAAAGTAAAAAGGCCTCCTTTCAAGAAGGAGGCAATAGTACCATCGCTTTTTATTATTCTTTACAATACGGGTTAACCGAAATCACCGTTTACGTAACCACGAGTACGATCGTCGCGTGGGTTGCTAAACAGTGCATGTGTATCGTCGTGTTCAACTAATTCACCCATTAGGAAGAATGCAGTACGGTCTGAAATACGACGTGCTTGCTGCATAGAGTGCGTAACGATAACAATAGTGAAATCTTTCTTAAGAGATTCCATCAAATCTTCAATCTTCTTGGTTGCAATAGGGTCTAGGGCTGATGTCGGTTCATCCATAAGGATAACCTCTGGCTCCATGGCAATTGTGCGGGCAATACATAAACGTTGCTGCTGGCCACCAGAAAGGCCAAATGCATGCGACTTAAGACGATCTTTAACTTCATCCCACAGTGCTGCACCGCGTAGTGATTGTTCTACTACGCCATCTAATACTTTTTTATCTTTAATGCCTTGAGCACGCAAACCATAAGCCACGTTCTCGTAGATGCTCATTGGGAATGGGTTTGGCTTCTGAAAAACCATTCCAACTTTAATACGAAGCTGCGCTACATCAATGTTGCCATACACATCTTCACCGTCGATTGACAGTAAACCGTCGATTTTAACGCCTTCAATAAGGTCGTTCATACGGTTAAGGCAACGAAGTAGGGTAGATTTACCACAACCTGACGGACCAATTAACGCCGTAACCTGACGGTTTGGAATAGGTAGACAGATTTGCTTAAGAGCCTGATTTTCGCCGTAGAATAGGTTTAGGTTATCAATATTAAATTTGTTCATCTTCATCTTCCTCAAAAATTAGTAAGTCGCAGTATTGAAGCGGCTAGCAATCAGTTTCGTTAGCATGTTAATCATCAGAACTATCACAATTAGAACGGTTGCCGTTGCGTAGGCTTGTTGCCATTCATGAATGGTGTATAGCTCTTGCGTTAATTTATACAAGTGAACAGTCAACGTACGACCCGAGTCAAAAACACTCTCGGGAATACGTGCAACCATACCTGCGGTCATGAATACGGGTGCTGATTCACCGATAACACGACCCACGCTGAGGATGATAGAGGTTACGATACCAGGCATAGCGCTAGGTAATATAAGTCTCCAGATGGTGTAAATTTTAGATGAGCCTAGTGCATACGAACCTTCACGGTAAGTTTGCGGTACTGCCATTAAAGCTTCTTCTGTTGTACGAATAATAACAGGAAGAATCAAAATACTAAGGGTGAGTGCCCCTGATAGAATCGAATAACCAAAGCCAAGCACAACAACAAAGAATGTCATACCGAATAGACCGTAGATAATCGATGGAATACCCGCTAATGATTCAGTACAGAAGCGAATAACTTTTACCCATTTACTGCCCACAGCAGCGTATTCAGTCAGGTAAATTGCCGTCATGATACCCAGTGGTGCGGCAACAGCAATCGACGCTGCAACCATGTATAGCGTGGCAACAATCATTGGCCAAATGCCAGATTCTTCACCAATTGTTGTGTAGTTACTTGAAATGAATGACCAGTCTACAAATGCTAAGCCATTGCTTAAAATGTACCAAACAACCCACATAAGGAAACCCACTGTAATAGCAGCAGATAACCAAATAACACCGAGTGAAAGTTTATCTTTTAATAATTGTGACGCTTTATTTTTCGTGTTCAGAGACACAGTGCGTTTAATTGTATCTGACATAATAATTACCTCGCACGCTCACGGTTTAAGTACAGTAAAGCGGCGTTCAACGTCATGATGAAAACAAGAAGAACAATACCAGTCGCGTATAAAGCACTTGCGTGAATGCCTGTTGCGTAAGACATTTCAATCGCAATGTTTGCTGTAAGAGTACGCGCCGAATCAAGAAGACCTTCAGGCATGGCTGGTGAGTTACCCATAACCATGATAATGGCCATCGTTTCACCTAAAGCACGGGCTATACCCAAAATCACGCCAGTCATGATACCTGAGCGCGCTGCTGGTAATAAAAGCTTGAAGATAGTGAACATATGAGATGCCCCAAGCGCTAAAGAACCTTCTTTATATACGCGGGGTACAGCTCGAATCGAGGTTTCAGATACGGTGATAACAGTCGGTAAAATCATTACCGCAAGTACGATAATACCCGCTAGAACAGTGTTACCCGCAGGTACATTAAAGACACTTTGGATAAGCGGAACAATAATAACCAAACCAAAGAAGCCGTAAACAACCGATGGAATACCTGCAAGTAATTCAATTAAAGGGCGAACAATGTTTGCAAGGCGTTTAGGTGCCACTTCAGCAATGAAGATTGCTGTTAATACACCAACAGGCACACCCAAAATAACAGCGCCCGCGGTAGAGACTAATGATGCAACGATCATTGGGGCAATACCGAACAGTGCTGGTGGTAACCAATCTGTACCTAGAACGATGTTTGTTACACCAGCATGTGCAAATGCCGCGTAACCTTCTCTAAAAATAAAATAACCGATAGTGATTAAAGACAAAATACCGATAGCGGCACTTAGCATAAAAAGGTTTTTGAAGAACAGTTCGCGCCAATCAATCACTTTTTTTGATTTTAGTGATGAAGCTTTAACTGTCTTCTCAATACTGTTTGCGATGGTCATAATGTCATAACTCCAAATACCAACAACGTCACTATTTCTAAAACTCATGAATAAGTAACAACAAGCAAAATAGCTGTAGGGAAAAACCTATATCGTTGTGGTAGAAAATAACGCTTGGCAACAACCAAGCGTTATTAAAGTGGTTTAGTTAACTGCAATGTAGCCTTTAGCTGAAACAAGTTTCTGTGCTTCAGTGGTTAGAGACCAATCTAAGAAAGCTTGAGTTTCTGGGTTAATTTTGCTTGCCTTGTAAAGCACAAGGAAAGGACGCTGAACTTGGTATTCACCAGATTTGATAGCTGCAACTGAAGGTACATGACCGTCGATTGATAGTGCTTTTAGTGAATCATCGACAGTACCTAGAGAGATATAGCCGATTGCAAATGGGTTGTTAGCAACTGTTGTTTTAAGCTGGCCGTTACCACTTGTAACCTGAGCACGCTGAGAAATAGCTGATACTTTAATGTCGTTGATTTTTTTCTTCAGCGACATGATGTCTTCGAAAGCACCACGTGTACCAGATGCTGTGTCACGTGTAACCACTACGATTGGCTTATCTTCACCGCCAACTTGGTTCCAGTTAGTGATTTCACCTTTGTAAATCTTCGTTACGTCTTCTTTTGATAAATCAGTGATTGGGTTCTTGTTGTTAACTACAACAGCGATACCATCACGTGCAACGACAATTTCTTTTAAATCATCTGATTTCTCTGAATCTTTAAGATTACGAGAACTCATACCTAAATCAGCAGAACCATCGGTTGCGGCACGAACACCGGCTGATGAACCTGGGCCTTGAACTTCAACAAAAACATTAGAGTTTGTTTGGCTGTAAGTTTCACCAAACACTTCCATTAATGGTGTAACTGAACTTGAACCTACAACAGAGATAGTTTCGTTTGCAACAGCAGCAACACTGAATGCCATTGAACCTGCAAGAGCTAGTGCACCGATAACCTTTGTTTTCATTTTCCTAATCCTTTACATGCTGGCTTAATTGCCAATAGGTTTTGAATGAACGAGGCCTAGATTAGGAGATCTTTATGACAGTTATGTTTCAGAAGTTTGAATCATATATGACATTGTCATAAATACCGTTGAGGAAGGGATGACAACGTTGCTAAATGAAAGGAAGCAGTTGATATAAAAAGGGGAATCACTCTTTGTGCCAAATAAATGGCGGCGAAGTCAAAAGAGTGACATCGAATTCACGCTTAATCTTTGAAATGCAATAAAATAATGGTGTTTTTTTGTGATCAATGTCTATCTTTTTGACGATTATGTAACGATAATGCATTTCACATTATTATAAGTACCCATTATTAAGAATAGGTACGCAAAAGTTCTTTTGAGGTTCCAATGTCTTTTTCCTTAAAAAATGTATCTATCCGTTATCAGGTTTTATTGCCTGTATTCTTAATCATTGTTGTGCTTTTTACATCACTATGGGTGACGAAAAGTAATCTTGAAGGTGAGCAGCAAGCCATAATGGCTAATACTAATTTACTGGTTGAGTACAAAGATGCACTCGCAAACGTGGATGACAAAGTATATCCGCTACGAATTGATGCTGTTTATGCTATCTATGATGCGTCGCGCCGTAGTGTTTTCCAAAATGAATTACGTGCCGCTACTACAGACATTACTAATGGTCTTCAAGCACTTAATAAGCAACCTGAGTTTAAATCGGATTCTGATGCAGTTAGATCGGCAATCAATGATTATATTAATTACTCGAACCGTGCAATTACGCTTTTCAATGAATTTGATAAAGGCAATGTAACTGAACAAGAAAAATCGAATTTTGTTGCACAGTACCGCGTTGTGGGAAACAAAATGGTGTCGACGATCAATACCTTGTCTCAGCGCGTAAATGTGTACGCAACGGCGAGCATGGAACAAAGTGCTCAGAATAATAAAAGCCTGATGAATACGGCAACGATTGCGATTATGTTAGCGTTTGCATTTGCAATCATAGTTGCATGGTGGTTATCAGGCTTAATTGTTAACCCTATTGTAAAACTGCAAGCGATTATGCGTAATGTGGCTCAAGGTAACCTTCAAGTTCGTGCTGAACAAGATGGTACTAATGAGCTTGCCGAACTTAGTGGCGATATCAATAAAACGGTTATTCAACTTCACACAACCGTCGATTCATTAATTCGTATTAGTGAAGATGTTGCTTCTGCATCGACAGAGCTTGCAGCAGTAATGACTCAATCTGAAGCCAATGCGCAGCTTGAGTTGAACGAGATCGATCAGGTTGCTTCTGCGGTTAATGAATTATCAAGTACTGCAGATAATGTAAGCGATAATGCGACAGCAGCGGATGCAACGGCAAAACAAACCGATGAACTAGCTAAAGAAGGCATGAACATCTTTGAGCAAAGCAATGCGGCGAGTGCGCAAATGACGCAAACTTTGTCGGAAGCTGCCGGTGTTGTAACGCGCTTAAAAGATCAATCAGAGCAAATCAGCAATGTAGTAGAAGTGATTCGCAGTATTTCAGAGCAAACTAACCTATTAGCATTGAATGCTGCGATTGAAGCCGCGCGTGCGGGTGAATCTGGTCGCGGCTTTGCGGTTGTTGCTGATGAAGTACGTATGCTGGCTGCACGTACACAAACGTCGACACAAGAAATTCAAGTGATTATTGAAGAGTTACAATCACAGTCAAGCAATGCTAATGAAAGCATGCAATCAAGCTTGGAAATGTTAGAACGAAACCAGCGTTTTGCGCATCAAGCGAATGATGCACTTGTTGGTATCACTGAATCTGTTATTCAGATTAGCGATATGAATACGCAAGTGGCGACAGCGGCAGAGCAACAGTCACAGGTAACGCAAGACATTAACCGTAACGTCACTAATATGTCTGAAATCGTGAATCAAAACGTAGCCGGTATTAGTCAAAGTGCAGCTGCAAGCCATGAGTTATCTGAATTAGCTGAAAAACAGAAACAACAGCTTTCTTTCTTCAAGCTGTAATACCATCGTAAATGAGTATTTGGTCATTTTTCTGAATAAATTGATGACCATTAACTTATCCAGACGGGTATAATCTGACTTACAATAGTAAATATAAAAAGGCCTGCTTATGCAGGTCTTTTTTATTAATGAAAACAGATCTTCATAAATAAATAGCGTATGGGGCCCTTATGCTAAAAAAAGCGCAACAAATGGTCGTGTTTAACGCATTAACACAACAACAAAGTTTTACGCGAGCTGCGCAATTACTTGATATTTCACGTACTCAGGTGAGTAAACAGATCCAGCAACTAGAAGAAAGGCTAGGGGTGCAACTTGTTCAGCGTACTACGCGTTCGTTTGCGTTAACTGAAGCGGGGCGGTCTTTTGCTGTTCATTGCGCCAATGTGGTGGGTGAAATCAATGAAGCGGAAAGTGAGCTTCTGTCTGAAACGGATTCTTTGCAAGGTGCATTACGGGTCGGTATTGCTCAATCTTTTGCTTCTAACCATATTGCCCCTTTTATTTCTGAGTTCCATGATTTATACCCACAGCTCGATTTAGAAATGAGTCTGTTTGATTACCGTGTCGATTTAATCGCAGAACAACTCGACCTATGGATTGGTTTCATGGATTCACCGCCTGAAGGTTTTGTTGCGCGTCATCTTATCGATTGTAATTTTGTATTAGCGGCGAGCCCTGCCTACCTTGCTAAACATGGTGTACCTTATCATCCTAATGATCTGAAGGGTCATAATTGTATTACGTACTTTAGCCGAGAGCGTAAAGACAATGTATGGAGCTTTCGTAAAGAAGAAGAGAGCCATCAGATCAAAGTAAAAGGGAACTATCGTGTCGACTCGGCAGATTCGATCCGTGATGCAACATTAACGGGTAATGGTATTGGCTACCTTGCCACGTACTTACTGAAAGATGAATTGCAGAAAGGGCAATTAATACGCCTTATGCCTGATTGGGATTTGACCCAATATATGCCGCTATATGCTGTTTATCCTCGACATAAATACCTGCCACAAAAGGTGCAAGTATTCATCGATTTCATACGAAGCCACATTGGAAAGCCAGCTTACTGGGATCGAAGTATCTTTTAATCGCTGTAAAAATAACCGTTCTTAAAGGGACGGTTGTGTGATCAAACTCTCAAAATACCCTCAATTGTCACCAGTGAAGACAATAGTATCCCGCTATAGAACTAATCCTGCCGATTTCGTTTGCTTTGCTCAAATAGTCATCAAATCTCCCTGTTAATGTTAATTGCATGTAATTTTGCATAACAATTTGATCCTTGTCACATTTCGTTACTTCAATAGAATGCGTCCGCAATCGTTTACTAAAACAATAACAGTGGAGAATGGCCGTGAATTACTTGGTCAGTGTATTAGGTATCATTACGCTATTTGCGGTTGCCGTATTATTTTCAGAAAATCGCCGAGCAATTAACTTGCGAACTGTCGGTGGTGCTTTTTCCATCCAGCTCATTTTTGCAGGCTTCATTTTATATGTACCAGTTGGCCGTGAAGTATTAAACAGTGTGTCTGATGCGGTATCGGGTATTATCGGCTACGGTCGAGTGGGTACTGAATTCCTATTTGGTGAACTTGCGCAGTTTAAATTGGGCTTTATCTTCGCTGTTAACGTACTGCCGACTATTGTGTTCTTTTCTGCGCTTATCTCTGTGCTTTATTACTTAGGTGTGATGGGATGGGTTATAAGTGGTTTAGGCGGGTTACTTCAGCGTTTCCTTGGTACAAGCCGCACTGAATCAATGTCTGCTACTGCTAATATTTTTGTAGGTTCAGTTGAAGCCCCTCTTGTTGTTCGTCCCTATTTATTGAAAATGAGCCGCTCTGAATTATTTGCAGTGATGGTAGGTGGCTTAGCCTCTGTTGCTGGTGGCACAATGGTTGGCTACGCTGGCTTAGGTGTTGATATTAGCTATTTGATTGCTGCAAGCTTCATGTCTGCCCCTGCTGGTTTGATGATGGCAAAGATTTTAGTGCCACAAACTGAAGTGGTTACTGAAGAATCACAAATGGCAGATGAAGACGATGATGAGCCTGTTAATATCATCGATGCCGCTTCACGTGGTGCCCTGAGTGGTTTGCAAATTGCTGCGGCGGTAGGTGCAAGTTTACTGGCAATTATTAGTTTAATCGCATTAATCAACGGTGGTTTAGGCCACATTGGCAACTGGGTTGGCATTGATAACTTTAGCCTAGAACTTATCTTTGGTTACTTATTTGCCCCTGTTGCTTGGTTGATTGGTGTGCCTTGGTCTGAAGCAATGGTTGCTGCAAGTTTGATTGGTAAGAAAATTGCGGTGAATGAATTTGTTGCCTTTGCAGACTTAATGGAAGTTAAAGCTCAGCTAAGTGCTCATTCACAAGCGATTGTTACTTTTGCACTGTGTGGCTTTGCTAATTTAACCTCGATTGCAATGCTAATGGGTGGGCTAGGTGGCGTTGTACCAAGCCGTCGTCCTGATATTGCTCGTTTAGGCATTAAAGCGATTTTTGCTGCTACATTATCAAACTTAATGAGTGCAACCGTTGCGGGTATCTTCTTATCGTTTTAATGCGATGCTTAAGTACGTGTCTAAATAGATATTGCAATAACGCTATACGATAGAATGAACAGAGGGCTTAGGCTCTCTGTTTGTGTATCTGATGAATACAATGGAAGAGGCTGGGGTATATGTTTTATTCTGGCCATAAGAAAGGCTATGTCTGAGCAAACTGTTGTAGGTCGATCATACTTAATTTATGTGTGAAGAACTGCAATGGTTTACTCTCATGAATGAACAAGAATTTATTCCATTATTACAAAAGCTTAATTTGCTATCACCTAGCCAGCGACAGCGACTCCATCATTCCCTTGAAAGCAGTGAAACCTCCACCGAAGAAATATTAGCAGTGAAGATGGCACTACATCAGTGTCCACATTGTGCATCCACGCCTTTAAAGCCTTGGGGATCAAGCCATGGTTTACCGCGATATCGGTGTACCTCTTGCCTTAAGACATGCAATCCACTCACAAAATCACCTCTCGCCAGACTACGTAAACGTGATAAGTGGCTCATGTATGCTCAAGCACTCATTGATGGTCTGTCAGTAAGAAAAACGGCAACGTTATGTGGCGTCGACAAAAATACTGCTTTCTTATGGCGCCATCGATTCTTGGCGCTTATAAATACCCATCAAGCTCTTCATGAGGAAGGAATTGTTGAGGCTGATGAGACTTTTTTCCTTGAATCATTTAAAGGTCAACGGCACTTACCTCGGGCACCCCGAAGGCGTGGTGGTGTCGGTAAAACGAGAGGAACCAGTGATGA